>Ga0315321_10000596_pt1 | contig 27207 bp, 26 predicted proteins | sample M180m21515metaG_FD_203464 | JGI IMG/M metagenome (GOLD analysis project Ga0315321, IMG submission 203464) | Ammonia-oxidizing marine archaeal communities from Monterey Bay, California, United States - M1 80m 21515 | ecosystem: Environmental > Aquatic > Marine > Intertidal zone | place: USA...
TTCCAATCCGCCTTACATTCCTTCTTCGGAAATTGAGTCCTTACAGGTCGAAGTACGGGATCATGATCCGCGTCTCGCGCTGGATGGCGGCGCCGATGGGCTGGAGTTTTACCGGAGCCTGGCAGAGCATTGCTTGCCACGGTTGCGTCCGGATGGGAGACTGCTGTTGGAGGTGGGGGATGGTCAGGCGCAGGCGGTGGCGGAGTTGGTCCTCGCCAATGGTGGCCGCGTGTTGGAAATCCTGCCTGATCTGAATAACATCGAACGGATCGTGGTTGCCTCGGCTGACAATTCATGAACAGTTCTCTCTCAGGAGTTTTCCCCCATGGATAGTTTGGAAATCAAAGGTGGCGTGCCCTTGCACGGCGAAGTGCAAATCAGTGGCGCAAAGAATGCCGTGCTGCCCATTCTGGCGGCCACGCTGTTGACCCGTGAACCTTGCGTTATTCATAATGCTCCTAATCTGGCTGACGTGAAGACCATGTGTCGGATCCTCGAAAGCCTCGGAGCCACCACAAGTATTGATGGCGGCACCGTCACCGTGCAGGCCGCCAAAGTACGCGATTTTGCGGATTATGAGTTGGTGCGTAAAATGCGCGGGTCCCTCTGCGTGTTGGGCCCCTTGTTGGCGCGGTTGAAAAAGGCGACCGTATCCATGCCTGGCGGTTGCGTGATCGGAACGCGCCCGGTTGATTTACACCGCAAAGCGATGGAAGCACTGGGCGCCAAGGTGGAGATTGATAAGGGCTATATCGTTGCCAAAACCCGCAAGTTGGTCGGCGGCGAAATGTTCCTCGGAGGCCGCGCCGGCCCCACCGTCTTGGGGACGGCCAACGCCATGATGGCTGCCACTTTGGCCGAAGGCATCACCGTCATCGAGCAGGCGGCCTGCGAACCTGAAGTCGTGGACCTCGCCAATTTCCTCAGCAGCATGGGTGCGCAGATTCACGGTATCGGATCGCCAACCTTGACCATTACCGGCGTGAAGGAACTGGGTGGGGCAGAACATGAGGTGATTCCTGATCGCATTGAAGCGGCCACATACGCGATTGCCGGCGTGGCGACCAAGGGTGAGGTAACCCTGAAAGGCGCGCGGCCTGATCACATGAAGGCCGTACTCGAGAAGCTTCGCGAAAGCGGCGTGAAGGTGGAGCAATCTAAGGGCAACCTGACCTTCAAACGCGGTCGCGGTCTGCACAGCGTACATGTGACCACTCTGCCGCACCCTGGGTTTCCCACCGATGTGCAGGCCCAGATGATGGCGTTCATGACGCAAACCCCCGGCATCAGCATCATTACCGAGCGAATTTTTGAAAGCCGCTTCACACACGTGCAGGAAATGGAACGGTTGGGCGCGGAAATCTCCATCGAAGGTCCCAGCGCCATCGTGCATGGGGTACAGAAACTTTCTGGAGCCGAGGTGATGGCCAGCGATTTGCGCGCCAGCGCCGCACTAGTTATTGCAGGCATGGTGGCCAAGGGCACCACGCGCGTGAACCGCATTTATCATTTGGATCGCGGTTACGAAAATCTGGATGCCAAGCTCAAGAAACTCGGCGCCAAAATTCGCCGGGTGCCGCAATAGCCGCTTTGAGCTGGCTGAGACCGTATTTCTCGTCTAGATTGTCGGAGGAACCGGGGCCGGCTGTCGCCCCTTTTGTTTGAAGTCATGAAGTATCAGACCGCCAAGTTTGCCGATGGCATGTTCACCATCACCTGCCCGCATTGTTCTAATGAAGTGGCGGTGGACGAAACGCAGCTCGGGCAGATCAACACCCAACTAGGGGGCCGCTACCCTTGCCCCCTCGGCAATTGTGGGCAGGAAATTCAATTTCCCACTGCAGATGAAGCCGAGGCCTTGAAAGTCGTTGGAGCGGCTCCGGCAACCGAGGAAGCTCCTCAACCGGCCCCGGCAGCTGCCCCAGTGCCGCCACCCCAATCCAATCCCGCTGCCAAACCCACCCAGCCGCCGACTGAACCTCCGCAAGCGCCACCACCTGCCGCCACGCCGTCCAGTGAGAATAAACCGGCTCCAGCCGATGAAATCGTCATTGGTTTTGGCGGTGGCACAACAGCCACTTTGGAGCGCGAGGCTGCCTCGTTCCATAAACTTTCAGTAAAGACGATCCTGCGCTCGGAATGTGCCAAAGCGAAAAAGAATTTTGATGAAGAGGTATCCAAATTCCTCAGTAGCATCGATGAGGAAAACCTCGTGGAAGTGCACCCAGTGCAGTACAGCGAAGATGACAAAAAGGGCAATGACTTCGGCTTGATGATTCTCTACAAGATCGTGCCCGAAGAGGATTAGCCAAACAAATCCAGCTGCGGCGATGGGGTCAGGTCGCGCAGTTTCTTGCGTTCCGCTTTCGGATTGATATTACCTTGTCGACCGCCGGCGGCGGTGAGGTCGGTTTCCTCAAGGTTGGCCAGAATCTCCTTAGCGCGATCGAGTACCGGTTGCGGCACACCGGCCAGACGCGCGACTTGAATGCCGTAGCTTTGGTCCGCAGCGCCTTCCACAATTTGGCGGAGAAACACGACGGCATCGTTGTACTCGCGCACGGCCACATTCAGGTTGAACACGCGCGGCAGACGGTTGGCGAGTTCGGTGAGTTCGTGGTAGTGTGTGGCAAACAGGGTCTTGGCCCCGAGTTGTTGATGCAGGTGTTCCACGATTGACCACGCAAGGCTGAGGCCATCAAAGGTGCTCGTGCCACGGCCGATTTCGTCGAGGATCACCAGGCTGTCGCCGGAGGCGTGATGGAGGATGTTCGCCGTTTCGCTCATCTCAACCATGAAGGTGGATTGCCCGCGCGAGAGATTATCGCTGGCGCCGATGCGCGTGAAGATGCGGTCGAGCAAATCCACACGCGCCTCGGTGGCTGGCACAAAGCTGCCGGTGTGGGCGAGCAGTGCGATCAGAGCCACCTGCCGGATGTAGGTACTTTTACCGGCCATATTCGGGCCGGTGATAAGGGCGATTTGGTGTTCCCCATCGAGCCCAGTTTGGTTGGGTACAAACCGTTCATCGACCAGCGCTTGTTCCAGTACAGGATGCCGGCCTTCACGGATGTCCAGCACCCCTTCGCTGCCGACCATCGGCCGGCAATAGTCGTGTAAGCGGGCTATTTCGGCAAAACCAGCCAGCACATCCAGCTGTGCGAGCGCATCGGCGGCTTGCTGAATGGCGCGCAAATGCTGGAGCACGGCCTCGCGCACCTGCAGGTAGAGTTCGTACTCGAGCTTCTGGCTGCGCTCCTGTGCGCCGAGCACTTTATCTTCCATTTGCTTCAGTTCATCGGTGATGAACCGTTCGGCGTTGGCGACTGTTTGTTTGCGCACGTAATGCGCGGGCACCTTGTCGAGATGCGTCCTGGTGATCTCGATGAAATAACCAAACACATTGTTGAAGCGCACCTTCAATGACGGAATGCCGGTGGTCTCCTGTTCGCGTTGCTGCAGTTGCGCGATCCATTGCTTGCCTTCGCTTGCGCCGCCGCGCAGTTCATCGAGTTCCTGACTAAACCCTTCGCGAATGATGCCGCCGTCGCGTAGGGCCAACGGCGGTTCATCGACAATCGCGCGCGCAATCAACGCCACCACATCCGGTATCTCGACGAGTCGCTCTGCAAGTTGCGAAAGCAACGGCACATCATCATCATGCAACTCGAGTTCGCTTGCTTCACCTAATGTGTCATGAATGAGCGAACGCAGTTGCGGAAATTGTTCGATCGCTAAACGCAGATTTAACAAGTCGCGTCCGTTGCCGGTGCCAACGGAGAGACGTGTGATGGTGCGTTCCAAGTCACGTACTTCACGCAGGCGTTCTCGAAAGCGCTCGAGGCGCGAGCTGTCTTCCGCCCACGTTTGCACGGCGTGTTGTCGCGCATGAATGGGGGAGGCGTCGGACAACGGTTGTGTTAACCAATCGCGCAGGCGGCGTGCGCCCATCGGGGTCACGGTTTGGTTGACCGCGTTGTACAAGCACGCGGCATTCGGCGCATCGCGCGCGAGCGGCTCGAGGATCTCGAGGTTACGTAAGGTGGTGCCGTCGAGCGTGAGGAACTCGCTCTTCTGATAAAACGTCAGCGGCCGCAAATGCGTCACGTCGCGACGCAGCGTGTTCACCAAATAATGGAGCGCCCCACCCGCCGCGCCGGTGGCCGCATGGCGTCCTTTAAGGCCAAATCCATCGAGCGATTGCACGCCAAAATGGTCGCGTAAGGTGTACTCCGCTGAATCCGCCGCAAACACCCAATCCTCGTGTTCATTGACCACCGCCCGAATCCCGACCAAGGCCTCTAAAAGGCGATTTTCATCGGCAGGATGCACTATTTCGGCCGGCTTCAGCCGTTCCAGCTCGGTCTGCAGCGCGGCAGTGGAATCCATTTCGGTGGTCCGAAAATCGCCCGTGGTCAGGTCAATCACCGCCAGCCCGAACACCTTTCCCTGCCGACTCAGGGCGGCAAGGTAATTGTTGCGTTCGGCCGTGAGAATCTGTTCATCGAAGTGTGTACCCGGGCTGAGGATTTGCGTTACCTCGCGATTGACCAATTTGCCCGGCACAGCCTCCTCGGTCTGCTCGCACATGGCCACCTTGCAGCCGGCTTGCAGCATCTTGCCGATGTAGTTGTCCGCCGCATGAAATGGAATGCCGCACATCGGCGTGCTGCCGCGTTTAGTTAAGGTTATATTTAAAATATCTGCGCCGACCTTGGCGTCGTCAAAAAACAGTTCGTAAAAATCTCCCAAGCGAAACAACAACAATGCCCCCTCGGGCAGCTCGCCTTTGAGGCGATGGTACTGCGCCATCATCGGCGTTTGTTTCGGTGCCTTGGCCATGCGCAAAACGCTAACGAGAAAAAAAAATTTGGCGAACAGAAACCTTTCACTGTGCAAAACGTGTGAACATTTCCGCACGTGAGTTTAAAAAAGAACTATGCAAACATAGGCAAAGTAGTGTATATGAAAAGTGAATCGCATGCGTGCGATCCAATACTAACCCAAAGAAGGAGGTGAAGCTTCATGGCCGCTAAAAAGAAAGCCAAGAAGAAGGTTGCTAAGAAAAAGGCACCTGCCAAAAAGAAAGCTGCTAAGAAAAAGGTAGCTAAGAAGCCAGCCAAGAAGAAGGCTGCTAAGAAGAAGCCAGCCAAGAAGAAGGCTGCTAAGAAGAAGCCAGCCAAGAAGAAGCCAGCCAAGAAGAAGGCTGCTAAGAAGAAGGCTGCTAAGAAGAAGCCAGCGAAGAAAAAGAAGGCTGCTAAGAAGAAGCCAGCCAAGAAGAAGGCTGCTAAGAAGAAGCCAGCCAAGAAGAAGGCCGCTAAGAAAAAGCCGGCTAAAAAGAAGGCTGCTAAGAAAAGAGCCAAGAAGAGGTAGTCTCTTTTTTCGCAAAGACTATTTCCAACACGGCGGCGGGATTTTCCCGCCGCTTTTTTTGTTTCCGCTTTGATTTTTCAGTGGTTGGGCGCAACGTAGGTGGATGTCCTGTCTGGTTTTCGATATTGAGACCTCGGCTTTGCCAAAAGATCATTTTGATGAGGCGCAGTTGGAGTATTTGTTTCGGCCTGCGGAAAAAATACCCGATGAAGCGGACCGCGAACGCAAACGGGAGGAGATCGACCGCCAGTTTAATCTTTGGCCGTTCACGGCGCAGTGTGTGTGCATCTGTATGATTAATTCGGACAGCGGCCGCGGTAAAGTGCTCTATCTGTCCGATGACTTTGAGGAAGGGCCTGGCGGCCCCATTGAGTATGTCGCCTGTATGGATGAAGCCGAACTGCTTTCGCAGTTCTGGGAGCTAGTGGCCAAGTACAACAAGATTTGCACCTTCAATGGGCGCGGGTTTGATGTGCCGTTTTTGTATCTGCGCAGTGCTGCGCTTAATGTGCCGATTAGTCGAAAGGATTGGCTGGGTTATCGTTTTCAAACTGAGCCGCACTGTGACCTAGCTGATCAATTTACTTTTTATAATGTCGGCGGTTTTGGCGGTGCCGCCCGCCGGTTCAATCTCGATTTCTACTGCAAGGTGTTTGGGATTGATTCGCCCAAGGCCGAAGGAGTGACCGGTATGGATGTGAATGATCTCATGGCTACAGGACGCTACAAAGAGGTTGCAGAGTATTGCGTGCGGGATGTGGTGGCCACCACGCGGCTTTACGAGATTTGGCGGGATCGCCTCGCCGGCGTGAAGTAGGTCGTTGAACTTGGGCTTGAGATTGAGCCCAAATTATGGTCCTATCATTACCCCAGCGCGTTGCCTAACAAGGCCGTGTGATGTCGTCTACACCACAAAATCGGCGGGAGTGGGTGGAGACCCTTCAAGGTCCGCTCAAGCTTCCCGAGCGTTGGCATATCCTGCCACATGAAATGCTCTTTGTGCTGGTCATGGGCGGGGTCTGCTTCCGGGTGGGTTGGTCGGCCGGCTTTAGTCAATCGAGTGCCATTCTATTCTTTTTCTATACCTTATCGTTGGCTGGAGTGATTCTCTGGTGCCAGTTGCATCCTTCACCTTACCGATGGCGCGTTCGCTTAGGTGCTAGCCTGTTGTTGAGTGCGTTGACCTATTTTTCCCTCTCAACTGCAGTGCCGCTGATGCACAATCCGAGTGGCTTGGAGACGTTTATTTGGCATCAGGACAAGGCTTTGGCCCAATGGGATACTGCCTGGCTGGGTGATTGGCCGCGGCGTTTGATGGAGCTGGGCCCGGCAGCGTGGGTGACCGATGTGTTCATGGCCTGCTACCTGTTTTTCTTTTACTACATCATCGGCGGGCTGCTGTATTATTTCGTGAAAGACCTCAATCTGTTTCGGGCAGCCTTGGTGGGATTCGGGACTATTTATGCACTGGGTTATGTGGGCTACATGCTGATGCCGGCAATTGGGCCTCTGGAGGAAATGGGCGCGCGCTCGGGTGGTTGGCTTACGGAAACGGGAGGCGTATTTGTCACCCAGCGCACCAATGGAGTGGATGTGTTTCCGAGCATTCACATGGCGGCGTCGTTGTTTTTGCTGATGTTTGATTTCCAGTATCGGCGGGCGCATTTTTGGTGGGTGCTGGCGCCTACGGTGGGTTTGTGGATTTCCACCGTGTATCTGCGTTATCATTATGGCGTGGACCTGCTGGCCGGCATCGGGCTCGCCCTTGGGTGCGTGTGGTTGACCCGTTGGTATGTCCGGTCGCGTTTATGCGCAGAGTTGGAGGCGGAATGCGCTGAACATAGCCGCAAGGCTCACGTCCAAATTTGACGATCCAAGGAGCGATACTGAATCGCCTCCGATACGTGAGAGGCTGCCAGTCTTTCTGAGTGCGCCAAATCCGCAATGGTACGGGCTACTTTCAGAATACGGTCATAAGCGCGCGCGCTCAAATCTAACTTCTCCATGGCGCTGCGCAACAATTGACGAGCCGGTTCATCTAATGTGCAGTGCTGTTGTAAATCGCGCGGTTGCATCCGGGCATTGCACGAGGGCGCGCCATGCCAGCGGCACTGCTGAATGCCGCGGGCGGCCACAACCCTTTCGCGAACAACGGCACTGGATTCGCCGTCGGCTTGCGCATTCATTTCGCGAAACTTTACCGACGGCACCTCCACATGCAGATCAATGCGGTCGAGCAACGGCCCGGAAATCCGGCCGAGATAATTCTGGATTTCACGCGGGCTGCTGCGGCTTTCGTTGGGCATCTTGCCATCCGGCGTAGGATTCATAGCGGCGACCAACATGAACTCTGAAGGAAATGTCATCGTGCCCGCGGCGCGGCTGATGGTCACGTGCCCTTCCTCGAGCGGTTGACGCATCGTTTCCAAAACGCTACGGCGAAACTCGGGCAATTCATCCAAAAACAAAACGCCATGATGCGACAACGAAATCTCACCGGGCGAAGGGTTAATGTTTCCGCCCAGCAAGCCGGCATCACTGGCGGTGTGGTGTGGCGCTCTAAACGGGCGTTGCGTGACCAGTGCCTGATGCGGCTCCAGTAATCCGGCCACGCTGTGTATACGCGTGGTTTCTAGCGCTTCATCCAAAGTAAGCGGCGGCAGAATGCCGCCCAACCGCTTGGCCAGCATGCTCTTGCCCGTGCCCGGCGGTCCGATCAAAATTAGGTTATGGCCGCCGGCTGCGGAAATCTCTAAGGCCCGCTTCACCGTTTCCTGCCCCTTCACCTCCTGCAAATCGCCGGCACTGGCCTGAGCCGTTGTGAACAATGATTGGGTATCTACGCGCAAAGGCAGGAGAGGCGAGGTACCGGCTAAAAACTCGACCGCCTCACACAGGTTTTTCACCGGGATCACTTCCAGCCCCTCTACCACGGCGGCTTCCGGTGCGTTATCTGCGGGTACGAGCAATCCCCGCCGCCCTTCGGCGCGAGCTGTTAGCGCAATGGGCAGCACGCCTTTCACCCGGCGTAATTGACCGGTCAATGCCAGTTCTCCTGCCAGCGCATACAGCTCCGCGCGTTCGGTCGAAGCCTGTTCACTGGCCATCAACCACGCCAGCGCGATGGCCAAATCAAAGCTTGGCCCTTCCTTGCGTAGATCGGCCGGAGCAAGATTGATGGTAGTTTTGCCTGGCGGCAAATGATAGCCCGAGCTGGTGAGCGCCGTGGAAACGCGGTCCACCGATTCGCGCACTGCGGCATCCGGCAGGCCGACCACGATAATGCGCTCTTCGCCGGGCCCCACATGCACTTCCACCTCCACTGGTGACGCCTCCACACCACGCAACGCTGCCGCATGAACCTTGGAAAGCATGCATTACATTAGCATAGAATTAAGATAACGCCATAGATGAAGGGAGAAAGTGGAAATGGCGGAGGGGGCGGGATTCGAACCCGCGGTAGGGGTTAACCTACGCACGCTTTCCAAGCGTGTGCCTTCGACCACTCAGCCACCCCTCCGGGAGGGCGCAGTGTGGACAAGTGCGGGAGGGGACGCAAGAATTTCTGATGAGTTGAGTCTTGTGCTACCCACTCTTGGCACGGTTGAATAGCGACGGATGGCCACGCCCGAAACCTACAAGTGTTCCTGCCAAATTTGTGGGGAGCACATAGAATATCCCCCCAGTTATGAGGGGCAGCAGGTGGCTTGCCCGCATTGTGGCCAAGGGACGTTGCTTCAGCAGCCGCAAATTCAAGTGCAGCCCTCTGTGGCTCCACCGGCATCCACTGTGCCAGCGGCTCCTCCCATGGGGGGAATGCCGCCGCCCTCTGCCGCCGCAGCTCCGATGGCCAGTGCTGCGGCACAACCCGTGGAAGACGAAGGACCGGATCCCTATATCTGCGAAAACTGCGGGGCGGACATGATCCCCGAAGATACGGTGTGTGTGGAATGTGGGCACCGCCGGGCGACGGTTAAAAAATGGACGGGTACAGCCGTATTCCGTTTGGTGGCCGGCTTGACGTTGCTTTTTGAACTCGTCGTGTTCGGATTGCAATGGACGACCGAAGGCGAACCCTTTGGCCTACGCCAGCGCACCCGCCATGCCGTCCTGATCAAGGTCGGTCTACGTGAAGAGGTGGATCCGGCCGAAGCTGCGAAGGCCGCCGGCACCAATGCCCCGAGCATTCTGGCTGCCGTGCCGAAAGATCCGGACCTGATCCTCGATGAGCATTCCATTAAGCCGGATAAGGATAATGGCGCCTTGTACATCCATGGCGTGGTGAAAAATGTTTCCAAGTTCCGTTATCTGGCTGTGCGGGTAAATTTTAAACTAAAGGACAGTGCCGGCGGTGTCATTCCCGAAGCCACAGCCACCTCTTACTCGCAATCCATCGAGCCCGGCAAAGAGTGGAGTTTCAAAGCCCTCGTCCTCGACCCCGACGCCGTCGCCTACGAACCGGTCATGCCTATACAAGGATATCGGTAAAAAAGAAAAATGGTGGAGCCATGGAGAATCGAACTCCAGACCTCGTCATTGCGAACGACGCGCTCTACCAACTGAGCTATGACCCCACGAGGAGGAGGAGCCATACAACTGTGGCTGTGTTTTGCGCAAGCGCAAAGAAATGATGCATAGAAGTAGTAATTTCAGATTGTTTACAAAAAATAGATACCCTTGCGTGAATTTTACGCAACAGGGGTTTTTTTTCGAAAAAACACCCTTTTTTTTAATAAATTTCGACGTTTTTTTGATGGCATAACAATTGCTTAATGCTATTTACCCGGAAAACTGGAGACCGGAAAATCCGCTCTCCATAACCCAAACCGCAAAAAATGAAAAAACTAACGCAAAAGGGTTTCACCCTAATCGAACTGTTGGTGGTTATAGCCATCATCGGAATTCTGGCTTCAATGTTGCTACCCACATTGGCCAAGGCAAAAACTAAAGCAAATCGCCTGAAGTGCGCATCTAACTTGAAAACAGTTAGTACTGCATACGGGGAAATTTCAACCCTCCTTGATGGGTCTACCCCTGTACACAGCGGCGGCATGGATGACTCTCAGGCTAAAGCAATGGGATATTTCGGTGGATCGGCCGACTGCCGCCGGATCGGTGGCTGGTCGACAGCGTTCGCGATTCGGGATGCGTTAGCAACCCCGACCGTCCTCGCTTCCCCGTTGGACCCAAAAGTGATTGCGGAGCAGAGGAAATGGGATATTAAGTCATTTGCGCAATGGAACGCCAAGCGTATCTACCAGTGGAATCTGCGGAAAGACACCGGAACCACTGTACTTAACCAAAAACGTCAAAGCTACGCCATTCACCTTCACAATGATGCGATGGTGTCTGAGACTGTTTGTGCTTCGACCCGGAATATTAAACACATGTCAGGAAACGGCACATGGGGTAAATATCAATCTTTCACCCTAAAGCATGGCGGTCTGAATGTGAACAACAAATGGCGATATGCCTCTGCTGAGTCTGCTGGAGGACAAGGTATTTGGGACAACGGCTGGGCTAAGGTTAAGCATTACCAAGTAGCGAGTGCAGATGCATATGGAACTGTCGGTTTTTACGGCCCAGGAATTAAGGACTTCAGCATGACTGGCCTATTAACAGACGAGGCGAATTGGGTCACCAGCGGTGGCGCAACCAAGCAGGGTACCGCCTCTGAATTCAACACTCAGCTACAGTCGGCCCAAGAGAAATTCTCCGAAGGGCAAGCCATCACATCGCGGATGGGTGGCCACTTTCTCAGACCCGACCAAAAGTAAGAAAGCTACCCAATCTTTTAAAACCAAAAAACAAACGCCCCTCAATAGAGAGGGGCGTTTTTCTTTTTTTAAAAAAAAACGCAAGGGCAACGGCCCTTGCGGTGAATCTTGCTGGCTCCTTTTTCTTAGGGCCTTGTGAAGAATTTATTCGACGCCTTCTCCGCTTCCGGCATCGGCTTCACCATCTTCAGTCACCTCATCGACTACTTCCTCTTGAGCGTCTTGCACGTCTTGAGTGGAAGGCTCATCGCTCGGGCCACAACCAGTCGTCAAAGGAGACAACACAGCGGCGAGGGCGAACAGGGATATTGTAACTTTCATTTTCATTTGCGGCCGAAGGAATATGTAAATCGGATGGCCAAGACAAGAATTATTGTCGGAAAATTCTGCTCATTTTACTTTTTAAGTTTGAACACGCGGCCGCCTTGATTGGTGGCGATGGGCTCGAAATATTCGGGGTCTCCCTGGCCCCGGCCGAGTAGTTGAATGAGCTGGGTGCGATAAGCCGGTTCGTCCACCACCATGGCAAAAGGGGGTGTGTGCGATAGGATAAGGCGCAGACCGGAGTTATTACCGTTGGTGCTTTCGAAAAAAGTCTGTTGCGTGTCGGAGCGTTCGGCACTTTTCATAAGGTACGTAGGGCAAACCCATTCCACTCGGTCCATCTGTGTTTCGGCCGCTTGCCCGTTGAGCAATTCCAGATGGACCTTTTCATCGTTGAGATTGATTTTTGTACCGTGCACCAACGGGCCATTTTTGATTTGCAAGGAGACCGCATCATGACTCCATCCGAGGGATTGCAGTGATTTACCACTGCGTCGCAGCGTGAGCAGTTGCCGGAGTGTGACGCGTTTTTCCACGTCGCATAGTACCCCTTGCCTCGGCTCGGCGAGCATTCGGAAGCCCGGTGCATATGGGCAATGCTCAAGCCAGACGAGTTCACGGTTTGGGCCATCATATCGCATGGTTTGGAAGTAAAACCAGTTATCCGGCTGCGATTCCTGGCCGGTCACCAGATCGCGTTCCCCAAACATGTGTAGTACATGATAAAACCGAAGTAAGTCTGTAGGTAGATACAGGTACACCCCGCGCGTGGGAAGCACGGGCAGGCTTTTCTCCAGTTCCGCTAGGGCTTCTTCCGGCGTGCCAGTGCGATTTTTGAAAAAATGCTGCACCGCCACACCGTGTGAACCATCTGGACCACCATGGTGGAAGTATTCGGCGGAAGTCCGACCCAAATGCGCCGCCAGACGAGGGGAGTCAGTCATCATCATTTTAGCAAATACGAATGTGTCCTGCGATTGGTTCAACGGTGTGGTTAGCACATTGCGCTCGGCGTGGAACCACGTGGCCGAGCCCCAGTCCCACCAGGTGTGGACGTAGTCGCCGGGAAGGGATTCTTTTTTGATGCGGTCGAGTAGTTCCACTTTGGCCGTGTCCAGCACGGGCATGAGGCCTGCAGATTGGGTGCTGTTTAACTTCAGGTTGGGCAGCAACACGGGCACTGTAAGGGCGAGAATCAAAGCCCGGGACACCCAATGGCCAATCAACCAGTTTCGCGACCAAGCAGTGCCGATTTGGAATGGCGTAGATTTTTCTAATTCCGGTTGCCCGTCTTTCACCCAGCGCCGGCAAATTTCCATCAACCCCAAGGGCAGCAATGCCACTGCGATGGCAGCGGTTGGCACGGCGTGCACGGTGAACCGATACCCGCCCCAGTAAGCAAAGGCTCCAATTCCCAGCAACGGCAATGCCACGATGAATTCCGGGAACACCAGCACCAGCAGAATATACCCCGCTAAGGCGATGAGGCAGGCGGCCTTAGAGCCACTGATGCGTTGCATCACCACTCGCCGCATCTCCGTCTTCTGTTCCCGCGAACCGGCCTCCACCACGGTTTCCATGACATTTTTGTAGGCGACTGGCTGAGGGCCTTGGACTTTTTCCTCCTTGGCTTGTTTAACACTGGGTAAATAACGAAAGGCATTTTGCCAAATGGACTGGATGGATTGGCTACCCAGACACATGGCGATAAGCGCAACTGCAGTTGTGCCGCCTAGGAAACGTATCTGTTGCTGGGGAGGGCGTGATTGCAGCCAATAGTAGCCCGCAGTCAAGCCGCCCAGTATCAGGAAGCCGAGGATGAAGGAAGCTGCATTTCGCGCCAGTTGGCTGCCAACGGAATGAGGGCAGAACCAAACAGCAGCAGCCAACAGGCTGACGGATAAGAGGCTGAATGAGATCGAGGGTTTGCCGGATGCGGAAGGTTCTTTTTCTAGGCCTTTTGATTTCCACCATGCCTTGAGTTCCGTGAACCCACGCAATCCCATGAAGGTAAGGGCCATCGCGGTAACGATTGGGACTCCGGAACTGTAGAAGAATGGATAACACATCACGCTAACGCTTCCCGCCACTATCCACGGCACGGACGATTCACGGTGTGCACGCAGTAGAAAATACAGGATGAACACGGGGATAGTGACCGAAAAAATATCCGTATCCAGATAGCCGGCCATGGTGCGGTTAAAGAAGCTGGAGCCGGCCGTGGCCAAACAGGCCGCCGCAAAACCCGCCAATGTAGAACCGTACAGTCGCCCGATAAGCACGACCGGAATGGTTATTAAGCCGGACAGATAAATGGGGAGGTATGTGACGATATCCAGCGCGGGTTGGCCTTGCTTGGCTAGGGCGGTGCCTAACAGAGTCAATGCGCCAAACTTATGGCGGTCGGGCAGATTCAGCAGCGGTTCTTGCAGAGCATTAGTTTGGGCGGATTGCTGGATGATGGTGGCAAATAGATAACTATCATGTGTGGTCGGCAGATAATGCTCCTCCCATTGGGTGTTGGGTCGGTCCTCGGCTATTTCAATCCATTCCATGCGGATCCAAATGGAAAACGCCCAAGCTCCGACAATGGCCGCCAACACCAGTACGACATCCAGCACCCGTAGAGCCTTGGCTTGATGAGGTGCTATGCCGTCGATCGGTTTCTCCGAGGGAGCAGCTTCGGTTTGCTTCCGTTTTTTCCCGCCCATGCCGTAGCCAGTTAATCGAGATTGAGGCGGAAAGTTCAATCAATACTCATTCACGCGAGGCGTAGTGGATAACTCCTTAACTCCGACCTTTACTCTTCAATTCACTCTAAGCAAGCCTTGCGCCTGAAGGGGGAGAGGTTTGATTCATGAGCCCAGCTAACGAGGCCGAGCAACGGTGGTTCGCCGCGCACACAAAGCCACGCTGCGAAAAGAAACTCCAAGCGTGGTGCCAGCAGGAGGGCTTGGATTGTCGCCTACCCACTTACGACTCAGTGAGGCAATACCGTGGCAAGGAGGTCACTTTTCACAAACCATTATTTCCCGGATACCTGTTTATTTTGATGCCCGGTAAGAATCGGCGAGGCGTACTGCAGAGCGATTATGTGGCCAACCTACTAGAGCCGCCCAACCAAGCGGAATTCGAATCTCAGCTTAATGAAATTCTGCTTGCAGTGAAGTCCATGGAAACCATTCGTCTGGTCCCCAACATAGGGCCCGGAACTCAGGTTCTGATCCGGCGCGGCCCGCTGGAAGGCATCGAGGCCTGGGTGGAAGACCGTGAAGGTCCGCGTGAGGTTCTGCTCCGGTTGGATTTTATCGGCCAAGCAGCAGCCGTTGCCGTGGCCGTAGAGGATTTGGAACTTGTGTAAAATTTACTATTTTGGCTTGCCTGAGGAGGAATTAAGACAGTAAGTTCCGCTAGTTTTGTTTGTTCAATTTATTTCGAACGAAATAAAAACCTACATTTGGTTGGTTGATCGTAGGTTATGCTGCGAATCGACGGGCGCGAAGCGTCATTGGATGGCCAAATTCACAAACGCCTATGGCGGCTCATTCGCCAGCGACGACTCTTAATTCTGGGACATCAAATCTGCCGCCTGTAAGGCTTGAACTGATTGATGTGGGGGGGCGCTTTGCTCAGTCAGCTGGTTTGCCTCGGTCAGTTGGGGAAATATACGGACTGCTTTACCTATCAGCAAAGCCCATGTCCGCGCCGGAAATCGGCGAAGCGCTATCAATCAGTAAGGGGAGCGTCAGTACGGGTACGCGTCAATTATTGGCGTTAGGATTCATTCATAAGGTTTGGGTGCAGTCGGAGCGGAAGGATCATTTCGAGGCCGTACTGGAATTGGGCGACATGCTGCGCTCGGCGTACGATCGGATTTTTAAAGTGCGGGCTCAGAATGCTGAACGGCGACTAGATGCCGTGCAAGACTCTCTGGAACTCAGCCGGAAAGAGATGGCTCCGGAAGAGCACGCGTTAATTGAAGAGCGGCTTGAGCGGTTGGCAAAAATTCAAAAACGCGCCAAACAATTTCTGCCGCTCATTGAGCGCCTGATTCGATGACGGCGTACGAAAAACTTCAGCGCAATCTCAAGCGGCGGCCACGGAAATGGCTGGTAACGGGAGCGGCAGGGTTCATTGGATCGCATTTGGTGGAAACCTTACTAGGATTAAACCAATATGTCGTCGGTTTGGATAATTTTTCCACTGGGTATGCTCATAACGTGGATACCGTGAAACAGCAGTTGCCGTCTGAGCAACGCCGCCGATTCAGGTTTATCGAGGGAGACATCAGCGATGCCGCCACCTGCAGCAGAGCGTGCCGGCAAATAGATTATGTTTTACATCAGGCAGCCCTAGGCTCCGTGCCGCGATCATTTGCGGATCCGCTGGCAACCCATTTGGCAAATACAACCGGATTCATTCAGGTATTAGAGGCGGCTAAGAAATCTAATGTAACCCGTGTCGTGTACGCATCCAGTAGTTCAGTGTATGGGGACGCCAAGGGCTTACCCAAGTGCGAGGGCATTGAAGGCACTCCGCTGTCGCCTTACGCAGTAAGTAAGGCAGTGGATGAACTGTATGCGCGTGTGTTTCATGATGGATATGGGCAGGAGTTGATTGGGCTTCGGTATTTTAACGTCTTCGGGCCACGGCAGGATCCGAATGGGGCCTATGCGGCTGTGATTCCACGGTGGATTCATGCGCTTTTAGAGGATCAAACTTCTGAGATATATGGAGACGGAAAAACCAGCCGCGATTTTTGTTATGTGGCAAACGCTGTGCAGGCAAATCTGTTGGCGGCGACTGCTCGTCAGGTGGAGCACGGCGTGTACAATGTGGCCGTGGGTGGGCGTACCAGTTTGAATCAGCTTCACCGGCAACTCCGAAAGCGGACTGGTTCTAACCGGGCGCCAAAACAAAACCCCTTCCGAGCTGGCGACGTACGGCATTCGTTGGCTGACATTAGCGCCGCTTCCAAAGATTTAGGATATAGACCAACTCATAGCATCGAGCAGGGTCTCGATCTGACAGTTCGTTGGTATCAGGAGCAACAAGTCTAAAATGAAAATTACCATATATGGAGCCGGGTACGTTGGTTTGGTAACCGGGGCGTGTTTGGCAGACGTCGGTAATGAGGTGCTACTGGTCGATGTGAATGAAGCCCGTGTGGCGGCCCTCAAGCGCGGGGAAATTCCAATCTATGAGCCGGGATTAACGGCGATCATCCAACGCTGTGTCCAATCGGGCCAACTTGATTTCACCACAGACACGGCCACGGCTGTGGCGCATGGCCAACTCCAATTCGTTGCGGTGGGTACACCTCCAAAGGCGGATGGTTCGGCGGATTTGCAGCATGTCCTAGAGGTAGCCCGCACGGTTGGGCGACACATGGATGATTACCGGTTAGTAGTAGATAAATCGACCGTACCTGTTGGTACAGCTGATCAAGTAAGCGTAGCTATTGCCGAGGAGTTGAAGAAACGGGGTATGGACATACCGTACGGTGTGGCCTCCAATCCGGAATTCTTGAAAGAAGGGGACGCGGTCAGTGATTTTATGAAGCCGGATCGGATCGTGATTGGCACTAGCGAGCCGCGCGCCGAGAAGCTTCTGCGCGAACTTTACGCGCCTTTTAACCGCAACCGTGATCGGGTATTCGCTATGGATGTGCGGTCTGCGGAACTCACGAAATACGCGGCTAACGCCATGCTGGCAACCAAGATCAGTTTTATGAACGAAATGGCCAATATTGCCGAGCGTGTTGGCGCAGACATCGAACAGGTTCGTCTCGGTATCGGTTCCGATTCCCGCATCGGCTACTCGTTTATTTATCCGGGCTGCGGCTACGGCGGGTCTTGTTTCCCTAAGGATGTGCGTGCAGTGGATCAAACAGCCCGAGCTCATGGTTATGAGCCGCGTATCTTGCCTGCCGTTGATGCGATCAACGAGGCTCAAAAAGAAGTTTTATTTAGCAAAATCAAAAACCGACTCGGTGACCTAAGTGGTAAACTGATCGCCGTGTGGGGGCTTGCCTTCAAGCCCAACACCGACGATATACGTGAGGCTTCCAGCTTGGTGTTAATCCGATCCCTGCTTGAGGCTGGGGCCAAAGTGCGTACCCATGATCCGGAAGCAATGGGGGCCATGAGCAGTCTGCTTGGGGCGGATGCAATCACGTGTGTGGCCGACCCTATCGAGGCACTGGATGGAGCCGATGCTCTGGCGATTGTGACCGAATGGAAAACATTTCGAAGCCCGGATTTCAGCCGGATGAAAAAGTCAATGAAAGCACCACTCATCTTTGATGGACGCAACCTTTACGATCCTGAAACAGTCGCAAATGCGAGTATCGAGTATCACGCCATCGGGCGCCCCCCGGTCAAACCCGCAGTATGAAAATTGGGATCATCGGATTAGGGTACGTCGGTTTACCCCTATGTTTGCAATTCGCAAAGTCGGGCGCAGATGTACTGGGGATTGATTTGGACCAGCAAAAAACCGAGGCTCTAAATCAGGGACACAGCTATATTAAGCATATCCCCAATGCTGTAATTCAGGATCAACTTAACGCTGGACGCCTGGAAGCCACCACCGATTGCACACGAGTACGAGAACTCGAGGCTGTGCTCATTTGCGTCCCGACTCCATTAGACGTACATCGGGAACCGGACCTTTCCTTTGTCCTCAATACCGGGCGCAGCATCGCCGCCCATTTGCCAAAAGGGATCACCGTTGTGTTGGAATCCACAACATACCCGGGAACCACTGAAGACGAGTTGAAGCCAATCCTAGAACAGGGTAGCGGACTGAAAGCGGGAAAAGATTTTTATCTGGCCTACTCGCCCGAACGTGAAGATCCAGGGAATCCAGACAGTCAAGTGGCCAAAATCCCAAAAGTAATCGGGGGCCACACAGCCACATGTTTGGAAAAAGCCCAGGCCGTGTACAGAATTGCAATTGAAACATTGGTGCCCGTGTCCAGTTGCCGTGCGGCCGAAGCCACAAAGCTGCTCGAGAATATCTTCCGCTGTGTCAACATCGCCCTAGTCAATGAACTAAAAATCATTTACCAAGAAATGGGCATCGACATCTGGGAAGTAATCGAAGCCGCAAAAACAAAACCCTTCGGGTACATGCCCTTCTACCCTGGCCCGGGACTTGGTGGTCATTGCATTCCAATTGACCCATTTTACCTAAGTTGGAAAGCTCGCCAATATGGAACGGAAGCCCGTTTCGTAGAGCTAGCAGGCAGCGTAAACACGGAAATGCCCGATTATGTAATAACCCGCTGCCAAGAATTACTCCAAACTCACGGAAAACAAATCAGTGGTAGTAGTATTCTAATACTGGGGCTAGCTTACAAACCAAATGTTGGCGATGACCGGGAGTCTCCTAGCTATGTACTGATGGACAAACTCGAGGCTATGGATGCGAATGTAAATTATTATGATCCGCACATTCCTTCCATTCGTCCCAGTAGGGAGTATAGCCACTTTTCGGGAAAACAGTCAGTGGAATTAAATGAAATAACCGTCGAAGATTACGATCTTGCTATAATTTCTACGGCCCATGATGATATTAAATATAATTTAATTAGTAATTCTAAATGTCTTATTATTGACACACGAGGAGCCCTGTTAGGGCAGAAATTAGGGTCTAGATACATGACAGCGTGAAACAAAGCATTGCTCAAATGAAAGTATTAGTTACCGGAGGAGCTGGGTATATTGGTTCTCACATGGTGAAATATCTGATTGAGAAAAAATGTATGGTAACTGTCATGGATAATCTTTCTACAGGTCACCTTAATGCTGTCCAAAAGTGTAATTTTATAGAGGGGGATCTGGCTGATCAGAAATTGATAGAAAAAGTTTTTTTAGAGACTCAGTTTGATGCGGTCTTTCACTTCGCAGCTTTTTCACAAGTTGGAGAATCTGTGATGTATCCTCTAGAGTACTTCCGGAATAATGTTTCTAATACAGCCAATCTTTTACATGTAATGAAACAAGCAGGGGTGCACCACTTAGTATATTCATCAAGTGCGGCCGTTTATGGGATCCCCTCTTCTATTTCAGTCTCTGAGTCTGATCCGACTAACCCCATCAATCCCTACGGGCGTTCAAAGTTGGTGGTAGAAAGGCTGATTGAGGATTGCTCAGCCGCAAGCGACTTAAAAGCAGTATGTCTCCGATATTTTAATGCAGCTGGTGCGGACCCACAAGCGGGATTAGGAGAATGCCATGAACCAGAAACGCATTTAATACCGTTAATATTGCAGGTGGCGTCGGGTAAAAAAAATAAAATTACAGTTTACGGGGATGATTATGAGACTCCTGATGGCACCTGTATTCGTGACTATATTCACGTCCGGGATTTGTGCGAGGCTCATTGGTTAGGACTCAGACACCTGATGCAAAACAGCAATAATTACAGCATATATAACTTAGGTAACGGCGAAGGTTTTTCCGTCCTGAAAATAATTAGTTGCTCAAGAGAAGTTACTGGTAAGGAGATCAAGAGCGTTTTTGTTAAGCGTCGGCCAGGAGATCCAGCCAGATTAGTTGCAAATTCCAGTTTGGCCCGAAAGGAATTACGCTGGTACCCCAAGCACTCTGACATTAAAAAAATCATAAAGGATGCATGGACTTGGGAGAGAATAATGGCAAGCGCCATCAGCAAAAGATAATTGATAATATGTAAGTGCAAATGATTGACGGAAAATCTATTTTAATTACGGGCGGAACAGGATCGTTTGGGCGCGAGTTTGTTAAAATTTGCCTAGATCGATATAAGCCGAAAAAACTAATCGTTTTCTCCAGAGATGAATTGAAACAACATGATATGTCACAGGACTTCCCTGCTTCTGAGAGCTCTTGCATGAGGTACTTTTTGGGGGATGTGCGAGATGAATCAAGGTTGGAAATGGCGATGCGTGATGTTGATATTGTAGTGCACGCAGCAGCCCTTAAACAAGTGCCAGCAGCAGAATATAATCCTTTCGAATGTATCCGTACAAATGTACATGGTGCTGAGAATGTTGTCAGAGCAGCGACAAGAACCGGGGTCAAGAAGGTCATTGCATTATCAACTGATAAGGCGGCAAACCCCATCAACCTTTATGGAGCAAGTAAGCTAGCATCGGATAAAATATTCGTAGCAGCCAATAATATTAGTGGAGGGGAAACAGATTTTTCTGTTGTGCGCTACGGCAATGTTGTGGGTTCTCGTGGCAGTGTGATTCCGTTTTTCAAAAATCTGATTCAAAAGAACTCCGGTTATTTCCCGATCACTGATTCAAGAATGACTCGATTCTGGATAACCATAGAACATGGGGTAGAATTTGTTTTGTCTTCGTTGAACATGATGCAAGGCGGCGAGATTCTAATTCCTAAAATACCAAGTATGAGGATTACGGATCTCGCAAAAGTAATGGAGCCGAATTTCGAGCATAAAATAGTAGGTATTCGGCCTGGGGAAAAATTGCATGAGACTATGATTACAATTGACGATGCCAGATCGACTTTTGAGTTAGATGACAGATACATAGTTCAGCCACAATTTAACTTTTGGAAATCTGAGACATACATCCAGGCGGGTGCTGTTTCCGTTCCTAACGATTTTCAATATTCCAGTGATTCGAATTCAGAATGGCTGGATGAGTCATCTATATTTTCATTGATTAGCGAGTGAAATCCACGATTCACACCCCATACGGTCGGCAATGTATAGAAGATGACGACATTGCGGCGGTTGTGGAAGCGCTTAGGAGTGATTATTTATCGGGCGGGCCAGCATTGGAGAAGTTTGAGAGGCAGTTCGCAAAAAAAGTAGGGGCTAGGTTTGCGATAGCTTGTTCCAGCGGTACAGCTGGATTGCATATGGCTTCGATAGCCATCGGTTTGAAGTTTGGTTGTAAAGTAATCGTTCCTACTATGACGTTCTTAGCCACAGCTAACGCACCTAAATTTACTGGGGTGGAAGTTGTCTTCGCAGATGTAGATCGTGAAACTGGATTAATGGGCCCAGAACATCTTGAGGAAGCGATTATTAGGGCCGGGAACCATGTCGATGCAGTATTCCTAGTCCACATGAATGGCCAAACGGTTGATTTGCCAGCAATAAGCGAAATTTGCAACCGGAGAGGGATAAAAATCGTTGAGGATGCATGTCATGCGTTGGGTGGGAAGTACTCTAAGAACGGGACATGGTATAAAGTGGGTTCATGTAATCACAGTGACATAACTGTCTTTTCGTTACACCCAGTTAAAAGTATTACCATGGGGGAAGGGGGAGTTGTCACCACGAATGACGAAAAAATATACCGTACTATTCTTTCTCTCCGCAACCATGGAATGACACGCGAGCCGCATCATTTTGAAGATCACAAAGCTGCATTTGATTCCGATTCCAAAGCAAATCTGTGGTATTACGAAATGAGCCGCTTAGGGTACAATTACCGACCTAGTGCGATTAATTGCGCTCTCGGCCTGAGCCAGTTGAATAAACTAGATAAATTTATTACCCACCGTGTTAAACTTGCAGATATTTACGACACATTTTTCGATTCGAAAGACCCCTCAATTTGCCCGATTCCAAGGATTCCTTACTGTGAATCTGCATGGCATTTGTATGTTGTGCATATTAACTATCGCATGCTGGGTATAACTAGGAACCAGCTCATGCAGAAATTAAAGGAGAAGGGAGTTGGGACGCAGGTTCATTATCGCCCTGTACATCAACAGCCTTTTTATCGGAGATTTAATGAAGAATTAAAACTAGAGGGAGCAGACCAATATTACGAAAGCTGCCTATCTTTACCCATAAACCCGTCCATTCCATTAGGCAAAAAAAATATCGAATGGCTTCGTATTCTAGATGAATTTATTAAATGAATGCTGAGCAGAGGCCATTAAGCCAATCATGCCTCGCTGTAATTCCTGCTCGTGGAGGAAGCAAGAGGATACCGAGAAAAAACATAAAATTTTTTTCCGGTAAACCCATTATATGTTGGTCTATTGAAGCAGCCCTTAAAAGTGGTTGTTTTAGCGATGTAATCGTCTCAACAGATGACCCTGAAATAACCAAAATTGCTATTCAATCGGGGGCGATAGTTCCATTCAAACGCCCCGATGAATTATCGGATGATCATACAGGAACAATTGCTGTAATACGGCACGCCATTGAACGCCAACAGGACGTAGAGAATTTGGAATACGTATGCTGTATATACCCAACAGCACCATTCATCGACCCTGTGGTTCTGAAAAAGGGATTAAATAATCTAAAGCGTACTGGCTGCGATTACGTATTTCCCGTAACTCATTTTGATTACCCAATACAGCGTGCGCTGAGGCTGAATGATTGCGGGCACATCGAAATGCTACATCCTGAAAATTTTTCTGCACGTTCCCAAGATCTGGAGATGACATATCATGATGCAGGTCAATTTTATTGGGGGAAAACCAGTACATGGTTAGCATCAAAACCATTTTTTTCCTGTAATTCCAATCCGATCATCATACCGAGAGATAAAGCGCAAGACATCGATAATGAAGATGATTGGTTGATTGCCGAAAAACTATTTAACTCAAATTAAAATGGAAAAAAAAACTGAAGACTATTTAAAAATTATAGACGAAATTGAAAGGGTGCGGACTCGCAACAATGTAAACTGGATGGACATATTGCGAGTAGCGTTTAGACATGCCCCGGACGAGGCTCGATTTATAATGGGGAAAATTAATTCAGAAGACAAAGAAATAGCAAATTTACTGGAAAAGCTCGGGGAGTGAATAAGCAAGGTGAAAGCGAGTGGTGGTCTGGGCAAAGAATAATTACTATACTTACAGACTGGGACAGCTGGATTTTGCCATGGGCTGAAAAACTGGCTTTTTCAATCAATGAAAATGGGGATAGAGCTGAAATCATTTACGATATAGGTAAGGTAAAAACCGGTCATATTTGTTTCATTCTGGGATGCACAAGGATTCTGCCCAATAAAATTTTGGAAAAAAACCTTAAAAATCTAATTGTTCATGAAAGCGCTCTCCCAAGCGGTAGAGGTTTTGCTCCTCTCACGTGGCAAATATTAGAGGGCATAAACATAATCCCTTTATGCCTAATCGAGGCAGTAGCTAAAACCGATGAGGGGCCAATTGTTTATAAAGATACAATAGAATTTGAAGGGCATGAGTTATGCCAGGAACTGAGGGCTGCTCAGGGCTGTAAGACAATAGACTTATGTCAGAGATACATAGGGTCAAAAAAAATCCCGGTAGCTACAGCCCAGCATGGCGAGAGCACTTATTACAAGCGTCGAAAACCTGAGGATAGTGAGCTCGACATAAGTCGCCCTATTAGAGACCAATTAAACCTCCTGAGAGTAGTTGATAACGAAAGATACCCGGCATTCTTTCATGCTAACGGACAAAATTATAAATTAACCATTGAAAAAATAATTTAAGTGAAAAGTTTCCTTGTTGCCACAATAAAGCCATGGAACATCGACTCATATAATGAGCACGCGGATAAGTTAGAAGGCGAATGGCATTTAATTACGGATAAAGAGAAATTGGACGAGAGTTTTTTGAAGCGTATTAATCCAAGGTATATTTTTTTCCCGCATTGGTCCTGGCGAGTTCCTGAAGAAATCATTAAGAATTACGAATGCGTATGTTTTCACATGACGGATTTACCTTATGGCCGTGGGGGCACGCCTCTACAGAATCTTATTTGTGAGGGGCATCGTAACACAAAAGTTTGCGCGATAAGGATGACGGCATCGATCGATGCAGGCCCAATATACATGAAAAGTGATCTATCACTATTAGGTCGCGCGCATGATATTTACAAAAATTTATCGAACACAGTATTTAGTATGATAAAGGAGATATCGGAAACGCATCCATGCCCATCTCCGCAGTCTGGTAATCCTACTTTTTTTAATAGAAGAACTCCTGCCGAAAGTGAAATCCCTAAAAATGTGAGCGGCAAGAAACTTTATGATCATATTCGAATGACAGACGCGCCAACATATCCTTTATCATACGTTAATTGGGGTGATTGGAAACTCGAATTTTCGGAGTCGGAACTTCTGGGCAATGGGGATGTTTCCGCAATCGTAAGATTTAAAAAGAATAGAGATAAATAATGGGCGATACGAGAGTACTAGTTGTTGCTGCGCATGCAGATGATGAGGTGTTAGGTTGCGGGGCTACAATGGCACGGCACGCAGACATGGGTGATTCCGTACATGTGATTGTAATGACTGATGGAGTGGGCGCTAGAAATCCACCGAACCTCTCATCACTTAGAGCTGAAAGAGAAAGCGCCGCAAACTCTGCAGCAAAAATTTTAGGTGTTCAAAAAATAGAGTTCATGAATCAGCCGGATAATCAGTTGGATACCGTGCCGATGCTCGAGTTGGTAAAGATAATTGAGGGTGCTGTCGCTCGGCACCAGCCTGACATTGTTTACACACACACACCGCAAGATTTAAATATTGATCATAGAGTTACCTGCGAGGCGACAATAGTGGCATGTAGGCCGCAAGGCGGGGAAGATGTTAAAAAAATTCTTTTTTTCGAAGTTTTATCGAGCACAGAGTGGGGAGTTGGAGTATATGACTCATTCAAGCCAAATTGGTTTACCGACATTCAGAATCAGTTCGATCGTAAGCAAGATGCATTAATGTGTTATTCGCGAGAGATGCGTTCGTTCCCTCATCCGCGATCCAAAGAAGCGGTGGAGTCTTTAGCGAAACTTCGAGGTAGCGCGTGCGGTTTATTGAAAGCAGAAGCATTTTTTCTGCATCGAAACATAAGCTAATGCATATTAAAGGATTCAAGATAGGCCAGCATAATATAGGATTAGATAATTCCCCTTTCATTATAGCAGAGTTGTCGGCAAATCATAACGGTAATTTAGAACGAGCCCTTTCTATCGTCCAGTCTGCAGCAAAGGCTGGGGTCCACGCGTTGAAATTACAAACCTACACGGCTGATACAATGACGCTGAATGTTGAGCTCCCTCAATTTATTATTAATGCTAAGGATAGCTTATGGTCTGGGAGGACATTATATGACTTATACGAGGAAGCTCATACTCCTTGGGGCTGGCACAAGCCAATTTTTGAGCTGGCAGAGGAACTAGGGTTGGTATGCTTTAGCACTCCATTCGATGAAACAGCTGTTGACTTTCTTGAAGAATTGAATGTTCCAGCTTATAAGATAGCCTCTTTCGAACTCACCGATCTTGAACTAATAAAAAAGGTGGCGAGTACTGGTAAACCCCTGATTTTCTCCTCAGGAATGGGAAGCATAGAAGAGTTAGGCCTAGCAATTAGAACGGCTAGGGAGTCTGGGTGCAATGAAATCTGCATTTTGAAATGCACGAGCAGTTATCCTGCTTCAGTGAGTGATAGTAATATAGTTACGTTACCTGACATGCAGAAACGTTTTTCATGCCAAGTGGGTTTGAGCGACCACACACTGGGTATAGGTGCCGCAACAGCATCAGTATCCCATGGCGCAGTTATAATTGAGAAACACTTTACGTTAAGTAGGGACGAAGGGGGCGTCGATTCAGCATTTTCAATGGAGCCAGAGGAAATGAGACAGTTAGTGGTCGAGACTAATAATGCTTGGAAAGCTCTAGGTGAAATTAGATATGGGATTGGGGAATCAGAGAAAGGATCAATACAGTTTAGGAGATCAATATATGTTGTGCAGGATGTAAAGGCTGGAGATTTGTTGAGTAGAGATAATGTCCGATGCATTCGCCCTGGATACGGAATGCAGCCAAAATATCTTAATAAAGTGATTGGCAAAAAGTTCATCACCGATGTTTCAGCGGGAACGCCGTTGGGGGAGGCTTTATTAAATTGAATAAAGCTAAATCAATTTCGCCACAAGTTGCTATTTTAGATATAGGAATGGGTAACATAACGTCCGTTCGAAATGCGGTGGAACATCTTGGTAGTAAAACCCAAGTGATAAACAGTCCGGATCAGTTTGGCTCTTGTGACAGAATAATCCTTCCAGGTGTTGGATCCTTTTCAGAGGCGATTATTGAAGTGAAAGAAAAATGGCAAACTTTTCTAGTACACCAAATAAAAGAAAATAAAAAACCTTTTCTAGGGATATGCCTGGGTATGCAACTACTCACAACTAAAGGGACCGAAGGGGGAGATAACCCAGGTTTGGGTTTGTTAGATGCAGAAACGACTAAACTTCAAGTACAGAATTTGAAGTTACCCCACATAGGATGGAACAGTGTAAGTTACAATTCTGAAGCGAGAATGTTCAAAAAAATCAGTGATAAATCGGACTTTTATTTTCTACACAGCTATGCGCTAAAACAAATTGCTAATGCTCCTCTTGTGGGCATTAGCTCATATGGTGAGGAATTTATTTCTGCAGTCGAGTTAGACAACATATGGGTTACTCAGTTTCATCCCGAAAAAAGCCAGGTTGTAGGCCTTCAATTGATTCGAAATTTTCTGGAGTATTCATTAGGAGATGATTAAAACACGAGTAATACCGGTCCTACTTTTAAAAGATGGTTTGCTCGTTAGAAGTGAGGGATTTTTTGATCATTCTGTTATAGGAGACCCCTTTTTTGAAGTGGCTCGATTTAATGAATGGAATGTAGATGAGTTAATATATTTAAATATAACGGGCAAAAAAAATCTTTCTATTGGCAGGTCTGATCACAAGCATGCGAGCTTGGTGAA
>Ga0315321_10000601_pt1 | contig 27108 bp, 25 predicted proteins | sample M180m21515metaG_FD_203464 | JGI IMG/M metagenome (GOLD analysis project Ga0315321, IMG submission 203464) | Ammonia-oxidizing marine archaeal communities from Monterey Bay, California, United States - M1 80m 21515 | ecosystem: Environmental > Aquatic > Marine > Intertidal zone | place: USA...
GCATGTACATTAAAAGAGGGAAAGCTAACGGGTATTTTACCAAAGGCTTGAATCGCATCGGTGTGTATCAATGCACCTAACTTTCTAGATTTTTCCGCAATATTTGCCACTTCTTGAATTACTCCAGTTTCATTATTAGCTAGCATAACGGACACTATGTTTGGAGGGTACTCTGACAGAGCTTTATCAACATCACTCATTATTATGCGCCCAGACCTATCGACTATGACCTGCCGTAACCCGCATTCCTTATTAGTACTCTGTGCTAATTCCTTGGCTGGACGTAGAACGCAGGGATGCTCAATTGCGCTAATAATAATTCGTGGATTTTTTAGGTATCCAGTGGCCCCTTGAATAAATAGATTATTAGATTCTGATCCCCCGCTGGTAAAGACCACTTGTGATGGCTGTGCTTCAATCGAATCTGCTACCTGTTCTCTTGCTTGATTAATTGCCTGGCGACCAGCTATCCCAAGATTATGACCACTTGATGGGTTGCCAAATTTGTTCTGAAAATATGGCATCATTGCATCCAATACCTCATCGTCTACCCTAGTGGTAGCATTATGATCAAAATAAACTTTTTCTATTTTATTCATATTTGGTATTTATATTTGACGCTATTTTTATTGAAAGTATTAATTAAATTTTATTAATGATATTCGTCTTCTAACTACAAGAGTCTTATAATTTTAATTATGGAGGGCTCATGCCTTTTATTTTTTATTCTTCTTTTTCCAAAGAAGTAAGAACCCCACGTAATATTTTAACTTCTTTCTTCTCTAAATTTGTACGAGAATACAAACGGCGGATTCTTTTCATTAAATGCTTTGGGTTCTTAGGATCAAGGAATCCACTATTAAGCATAGTATTCTCAAAATGACGGTAAAATAACTCTATTTCATCGTGACTTGCTAATTCCCCCAACGTTGATGGTAGATATTCTTCAATATCTGGTAGTGCCATACGTAATTCATAAGTCATTACTTGTACTGCACTGGCAAGGTTAAGAGAAGAATACTCTGGATTGGCTGGAATATGTACCATAAATTGACACTTACTTATCTCCTCTGAAGTAAGCCCGGACGTCTCTGATCCAAATACTAATGCTACCGGGGACCTACCTGCCTGACCGAGAATTTTTTGTGCCCCCTGGCGCGGGTCAAGTACATCAAGTGAAAGGTTTCGCTGGCGTGCTGTGACAGCAGCTGCAAGAGTAGTGCCACTTAATGCCTCGTTAAGATTTCTACAAACTTTTGTATTGTTCAGTACATCCCAAGCCCCAGCAGATCGTCTTTCTGCTTCTTTATCTGGGAAAGATTTCGGATTTACTAGATAGAGTGACCCTAAACCCATCGTCTTCATAGCTCTTGCTACTGCGCCTATGTTTCCAGGATGGCTTGGGTTACACAATATTACACGTATGTTATCAAGCGGGCAGAGAGGAATCATATTAAAATGTCAAAGTAATAAATAATTTAAATTCGTTTCAGGACTAATATGCACCCAATGCTTAATACTGCAGTTAAGGCGGCACGACGTGCCGGTGGAATAATTAATCGCGCCTCACAGAATCTTGATTTATTGCACGTTTCACGTAAAGCGCATAGTGACTTTGTTAGTGAAGTAGATAGTAACGCAGAAGATGCAATTATAAAGGTTCTTTTAGAAGCTTACCCTAATCATTCTATTCTAGCAGAAGAAAGTGGTGCTACAGGTGATCAAGACGAGCCTGAATATCAGTGGATTATTGATCCACTTGATGGCACCACAAATTTTCTTCATGGCTATCCTCAATATTCAGTTTCTATAGCATTAAAATATAGAGGTGTATTAACGCAGGCTGTAGTTTATGACCCAACTGGAAATGAGTTATTTACTGCAAGTCGTGGACGAGGCGCCTATCTTAATGACCATAGATTACGTGTAAGTAAACGTAATCAATTCTCTGAATGTTTGATAGGAACTGGTCTTCCATTTCGGGAACTTACACATATGGACGCCTATCTTTCTATGCTCAAGGACATAATACCTAGAGTCGCAGGTATTCGCCGCCCTGGATCTGCTGCATTAGATCTAGCCTATGTGGCAGCTGGGCGCTATGATGGTTTTTGGGAGTTAGGTTTGGGTCCCTGGGATATGGCTGCTGGTTGTTTACTTATTACAGAGGCAGGTGGACTTGTAAGTGATTTGGAAGGAAATGAGACTCATCTGGAAAGTGGGAACATCATCGCTGGGAACCCCAAAATATTCGGACAACTTTTGCAGGTAATTGCACCTCATTTAACTAAGGAATTGATAGCCTGATGCATGCCATATTGCAGGACTAGCATTATGTAATTTTGACACAATGACATTTCTTAAATATTACCTTGATCATGTCTAGTAAACACACTCCAATGATGCAGCAATATCTGCGTCTTAAGGCGGAGCATCCTGATACTCTGATGTTTTATAGGATGGGTGATTTTTATGAATTATTCTTTGAAGATGCAGAAAAAGCTGCAAAATTATTAGATATTACTTTAACTAAGCGTGGAATATCAGCTGGAGCTCCCGTTAAAATGGCGGGATTTCCGTACCATGCAGCTGATCAGTATCTGGTAAAGCTTGTTAGGCTCGGTTTGTCAGTGGCTATTTGTGAGCAAATTAGTAATTCTGTTACCACTAGTAAAGGTCTAGTAGAGCGAGAAATAGTACGTATTATTACGCCAGGTACGCTGACTGACTCAGCATTATTAGAAGAGAAGCGCGACTGTATCCTGCTTGCCCTAGATTTACACGAGGGAACATTAGGTTTGGCATGGTTAAATTTGGCTGCAGGAGATCTCCGTGTAATGGAAACCTCTCCACATAATTTACTCAATGAACTTGGAAGATTAAAACCTGCAGAGATACTTTTACCTGAATCATTTGATACAACAGTCCTGCTTAATGAAGGTGGGGCACTGAAACGTTTGCCTTCATGGCAGTTTGATACTGAAGCTTCAATTCGGAAGCTTTCCAGGCAATTTAAAACTCATGACCTTTCTGGTTTTGGATGTGATGGACTATACCCATCAATCAGTGCAGCAGGAGCATTACTTGATTATGTCTGCCTTACACAAAGTGCAAGTGCAGTACATGTTAGTTCTTTGCAAGTAGAGCGAGGCAGTACTTACGTACAGATGGATGCTGTTACTCGGTGCAATCTCGAAATATCAGAAACTATACGAGGAGAGAAATCACCAACGTTACTATCGTTATTGGATACTTGTTCAACAAATATGGGTAGCCGCATGTTGCAGCACTGGTTACATAATCCATTACGTGATCAGATCAAGATACAGAATCGACTCGAAGACGTATCCACACTAATCGGGAACCCGGGGTCAGAATCATGTCTGATAGTAAGAAAGCGCCTAAAGAAAATTGTTGATATAGAACGTATATCCGCTCGTATTGCATTTAAATCAATACGACCAAGAGATTTGTCAGGGTTACGTGATAGCCTCGAAAGGTTACCTGAGATCATTTCTTTCCTTTCAGAGTATCCCAGTAAAAATATGGCTATTCTAGTAAAGGCTATGACCCCCAAAATTGAACTTCTTAATTTATTAAAGAATGCGATACATGATGAGCCCAATACAATGTTGCGTGACGGCAATGTAATAGCAGATGGTTATGATAAAGAATTAGATGAGTTACGTGCGATACAGAATAACTGTGGTGAATTTCTATTACAGCTAGAATTAAGGGAGAAAGCGCGTACTAATATTCCGACTCTCAGAGTTGAATACAATCGTGTGCACGGTTTTTATATCGAAGTAACTAATACACACAAAGAAAAAATTCCGGAAGATTATAGTAGGCGTCAGACTCTAAAGAATGCAGAACGTTATGTTACTCCAGAGCTAAAGATATTTGAAGAAAGAGCGCTGTCAGCAAAAGATCGTTCCTTAGCGCGTGAGAAATTATTATTCAATCTGGTACTAGACACTCTAGTTTCATATGTTAGTCATTTGCAGCAAATAGCCTTGAGCGTGGCCGAATTAGATGTACTTGCAACTTTTGCAGAGCGTGCATTAACACTTAATTACACTATGCCGAATTTTACTAGCGAAGCTGTGATTAAAATTCAGGAAGGTCGGCACCCTGTAGTAGAAAATCAAGTAGATAATTTTGTCGCTAATGATGTAGAACTTGATGAAAAAAGACAGATGCTTGTTGTTACTGGCCCTAATATGGGCGGGAAATCAACATATATGAGGCAGGTTGCACTGATTACCTTACTTGCACATTGTGGTAGTTTTGTTCCCGCTAAAAATTTATGTATTGGTCCGATCGATAAGATTTTTACACGAATTGGCGCATCTGATGATCTTGCAAGCGGTCGTTCCACATTCATGGTTGAAATGACTGAAGCTGCAAATATTCTGCACAATGCTACTGCACAAAGCTTAGTATTGATGGATGAGATAGGGCGGGGCACTTCAACTCTTGATGGATTATCATTGGCTTTCGCAATTGCGCAGTCTTTATTAGAGAAGAATCGGAGCTATACCCTATTTGCTACACATTATTCAGAGTTATCAAGACTTGTGGAGAAATTTAGTCAGGCTGCTAATATACATTTTGATGCTGTAGAGTACAAACAACGCATTACTTTTCTTTATGCTGTTAATGAGGGGTCAGCTAGTCAGAGCTATGGTCTTCAGGTTGCCGCATTAGCTGGAATACCGGAAGAAACGATTTCGGCTGCTAGAGAGTACCTGGCAAGATTTAAAATAGAGAATCTAGATGGAGACTTATTTGAGGCAGATATATTTAGCTCTGTCGAAATAAATGCAGTTGAAGAGCACCCAGCTCTTTCATTACTATCTAAGATAGTACCCGATGAACTAAGTCCGAAAGAGGCACTAGAAAAGCTTTATGCTTTAGAAGAAATATATGGAAAAAATAAGTAGCTAAGAGGTGGATATTTCTTAGTTTAAAGCCCTTTTCTGATTATAAAATAATAGGAGCTATTCATGGACATGGCCATGAGAAATTTCTTCTTCAGTAGCAGGTCGTATACCTGTAACAGTACAATCGAAGTGTAAAGTTAATCCAGCTAAGGGATGATTTCCATCAACAACTACCTTGTCTTCAGTAATATCAGTAATAGTATAGATCAACGTAGCTTTAGAAGTTTCTTCCTCGCCCTCAAACTGCAGTCCAATTTCTATGCTATCAGGAAATTTGCTACGAGGTTCTATGTGAACTAAAGCGCTATCATATTCACCAAAGTGGTTCTCTGGCAACATTAGAATGTTGCCAGAGTATCCTATTTCTTTATTTTGTAGTTCTTCTTCAACTATAGGAAAAATTTCATCATACCCGCCGTGCAAGTAGTTAATTGGGGAGTCTGTTTTTTCCATAGTTTTACCCGTGGAATCTAATAATACATAATTAATAGATACAACCGTATTTTTCTCTATTTTCATTTTTTTAGAACTATCGTGTTTATAAAATATAATTAGAAGGTAGCAATTTTCGCACAGGTGCAAAGCTTCGCCTATGTACTAAAGATACTCCATGGATCTGTAATGCTTCTAAATGCTTTTTCGTTGGGTATCCTTTGTGTTGATCAAAACCATAATTAGGGAAAGAATTATGCAGGCAGTACATTTCTGCATCACGTGCTGTTTTGGCAAGAATAGAGGCAGCAGAAATCTCTTGCACTAAACTATCACCCTTAATGATAGTTTGTACTTGCATTTCCAGTTTAGGGCTATGTACTCCATCTACTAATATTTTATCAGGTTGGAAGGGTAAGCTTTCAACAGCCCGCTTCATTGCCAATAAACTGGCTTGTAGAATATTAATATTATCAATTTCTTCTACAGATGCTGAGGCGACCGCCCAAGCTATCGAATCTCTTTTGATTAAATATTCAAGTTTCTTTCTCTTTTTGGCACTCAGTTTCTTAGAATCAAGAATTCCTTCTATTTTTTTAGCTGGATTGAGCACTACGCAAGCAGCAAATACTGCTCCTGCTAAAGGACCTCTACCGGCTTCATCTACACCGCCGATCAGATTATATAGTGGATCAGATATTTCCTGATTTATGTTTTTGATCACTAGGTTAATACGTTTAAATGTTAATTAAATATAGCCACTTCCTATATATCCTTTATTGTGCACATCAACTTTGCTTCAGTAGCAACCTTGCCATCGACTTCGGCTCTAGCAGAATACTTTATGACTCCTTTAATTTGTCTTTCTATTTTTACTTTCAATATTAGTTGGTCACCTGCATAAACCGGTTTTTTAAAGCGAGCTTGGTCTATACCAACAAAATAATATACAGAATCGTTATCAACTTTTAGATCTAAAGTCTTTAGGGTAAGTAGTGCAGCTGCTTGTGCTAGAGCTTCTATGATTAATACTCCTGGCATAATAGGATGATGAGGGAAATGGCCTGGAAAAAACGGCTCATTAATAGTGACATTCTTAAGCGCAATGATCTCTTGGCCAGAGTCACATGAGAGCACCCGATCCACTAGTAGGAATGGGTAGCGATGGGGAAGATATTTCAATATTTCATGGATGTCCATAGTGTTCCTTAATTGTCGGTTATTCATTAATTCTACGATAGTAAAAGTGATATAGTGGCGCTTTTTATGATCTTAGAATTGTTGCCCGAATGAGAATTGAAATGGTTGCATTCTGTCTCCTTCTTTCTTGTTAATTGGTTTTGCTATGCTCACTTTAAGGGGTCCCATTGGGGAAACCCAGGAAACGGAGAATCCTGCAGAGTAACGCATACCTTCATTCCTCTTCACAAGCCCATTCGGACCAAATACAGTCCCAGCATCAATAAAAGTACCTAGTCGGATGGTTCTGTCGGTTGTCATTCCTGGCATTGGAAATAATAGTTCAATGCTTCCTGCTACCAGTTTATTTCCACCTAATGCCCTGCGGGAAGTATCGCGTGGACCTAGTGAGCTTATTCTGTAACCACGTACTGTACGGTTTCCTCCGGCAAAGAAATTTTTAAAGAAAGGTAATTCTCTTCCATCATAGCCATTTCCATACCCTAGCCTTCCAGCCATCATTAGGGTAAAGTTTTTTGAAAGAGGCCAGTAATGCTTGGTTGAATAGTTTGCTTTATAGTATTTAAGATCGCCTATTGGTACGCTCACTTCTCCAAATATTCTATGCATTGACCCAGATGTTGGCCAGATACCGCTATTAAGGCCATTCCTTTGCCATCTTAACGTTAGTGGAAAATTGGTAGTAGGATTTCCAAATGTTGCTACGAAATTCTTATTACGCATAGGGCTCAGTTCTGAATTAGTAAGGTCAGTCACTTCAGCCCCTAGCCCGACAAAAATAGAATCTGTCTCACTAATTGGGAGGCCAAAGCGGAGCGCTGCACCAGTAGTTTTAGATTTAATATTTGATACAGCATTCAAGTTGTTAGTATTCAAACTTCGCATGTAAAGATCAATTCCTGCTGTTATCCCATCAACTGTAAAATAAGGATCAGTATATGACAAGGAGAACAATTTTCTAACAGCACCTGTATTTGCTTTCAGAGCAAGGTGATTCCCAGTACCAAATATATTTGCCTGTGAAATGTTCCCGCTTAATATTATCCCTTCTTGTTGGGAAAACCCTAGGCCAAACATTACATTCCCAGTCGGTTTTTCTTTAACAGCGACATTTACATCAACTTTGTCTGTAGAATTGGCAACTGCTGGGGTTTCTACAGATACGGCTGAAAAATATTTCAGTATGTCTATCCGTACCTTAGAACGATTTATCTTGGCAGTTGAATACCAGCTGCCTTCAAGTTGGCGTATTTCTCTTCGTATGACTTCATCACGAGTACGCTCATTACCAGATATAGTAATTCGTCTTACGTAAACTCTACGACCCGGGTCAATAAAAAAGGTAAAGGCTACTTCTTGTTTCTCTTTGTCTTGCTCTGGGGATGCATTGACATTGGCAAAACCGTAACCATCATCACCTAATCGGTCTGTAATAAGCTTAATCGATTCGGTTAACTTCTTACGTGAGAATATATCGCCAGAACCAAGTTTAAGAAGTTTAAGTAACTCTTCCTCTGGAACCTGCTTCATGTCACCAGCTAATTTGATCTCAGAAATTTTAAACTGGGGCCCTTCCTTGATATTTACTGTAATATAAATATCTTGCATGTCCGATGTTACAGAAACCTGGGTGGATTCAATATTAAACTCTAAGTAACCACGATCAAGATAATAAGAACGTAAAGTCTCTAAGTCAGCAGATAATTTTTGTTTTGAGTATTGATCATCACTAGTGATCCAGGTTAGAAGGCCGGGAGTTCTGAGACTAAACAGGCCGACCAGCTCCCTTTCTCTAAATGATTTGTTACCGATGATATTTATCTTCCTTATTTTTGCAACCTCTCCTTCGTCAATGCTAAAGTTTAGTCCAACACGATTACGTTCAAGAGGGGTGATCGTAGTTGTTACCTTTACAGCATACCGGCCTTTACTAATATACTGCTGCTTTAATGTTTGTTCAGCTCTGTCCAGCAATGCACGATCAAAAATACGTGAGACAGCTAAGCCTGACTGCCTTAATCCGGTTTTAAGTTTATCCGGTTCAAATTCGCTTATACCGACAATACTAATTTCTGCAATAGCTGGACGCTCCTGAACTATTACTAGTAGGACACCATTTTCAGACTCTAAACGCACATCCTTAAAAAAGCCAGTGGAGTAAAGTGCCTTGATTGCATCCGTTGCTTTTTGCTTGGTTAAAGAATCGCCAACTTTTATTGGCAGATAGCTAAATACAGTTCCTGCTTCGGTTCGTTGGATCCCCTCTACCCGGATATCTTTAACTATTAGAACTCCCTCTTCTTTAGGAGCAACGATAAACCCTTTTTTCTCTGAATCTCCTGATAAATTAATAGGCTCATCAGAAAATAAATCGACAGGTGATTCTTCTGCTAGTAAGCATGAGGAGTAAAAGAAAAAAATAAGTACAGCAAAGCCCTTAATTTTCATTTTTTAAGTGGGGATCAGCCGATTGATATCGTTATATATGGCAAAAACCATTAAAGTAAATAACATCATCATTCCCATCTGCTGTCCAATTGCCATAGACCTTTCTGAAAGAGGAGTGCCCTTAATGATTTCAACAACATAATACATCAAATGTCCACCATCTAATAAGGGGATAGGGAGCAAATTTAATACTCCCAAGCTAATACTTATAAGTGCAAGAAATCCAAGATAAGATGCGATCCCCATTTGCGCCGACTTTCCCGCGTAATCAGCAATTGTGATAGGCCCACTTATATTCTTTATTGATACTTCTCCCATCACCATTTTCCATAGCATTTGTAACGTAAATACTGATGTTTCCCATGTTTTATTTATTGCCTTTATCATGGCTATATTTGTCGGATAGCTAACTTCAACTAATAAATCTTCTAATTTTGAGTGATCAATTTTTGGTGCAATGCCAATTTTGCCAATCTCTTTGCCGTCTTGAGTAGCTACCTCTGGGACTATTTTTACATCAACTTTAGTATTGTTACGCCTTATTTCCATTAATAATACAGTTTCAGGGCTATCCTGTATTTTTTGCACAAGATCTTGCCACTCTACTATCTCTTTTTCATTAATAGATAGAATCTCATCATTAATAAGTAGGCCAGCATGGTCACCTGCGCCGTTTGGTATTACTTGTGCAATTATCGGTCTAATCTTTGGCTTATAAACGTTTAAGCCTATTTTCTTTAGGAAATTATCATCTAGATCATTAGCATTCAATTTACTTAAGTCTAATTCTCTGAAAACAACTTGTTTCTCCATGCTACGGGTCTCAACGATTAAAGTAGGCGTTCTATCTACTGCCTTAGATAAAAGCGCCCAGCGAGCATCTTGCCAGGTAGATACGATCTCATCTCCAATCTTTACTAAAGTCTCACCAGCCTTAAAATTGGCTATTGCCGCAGGTGAATCAGGAGTAATCTGTCCAAGTATTGGCTTCATGCCGCTCACTCCATGCATGAAAAGGAAGCAATAGAGCAGGATGGCAAGAAGGAAATTTGCAACTGGTCCTGCGGATACGATAGCAAAACGGCGGGAAACTGCCATGCGATTAAATGATCGTGATAAGTCTTCAGGTGCAACTTTACCCTCCCGTTCATCTAGCATTTTTACATATCCACCAAGAGGAATGGCGGCTAATACCCATTCAGTTTGATCTTTTCCCCAATATCTTTTTATTAATGGGCGGCCAAATCCTACCGAGAAACGTAACACCTTTACATTACATAAACGAGCAACGAAGTAGTGGCCCAACTCGTGAAATACTATTAGCAGGCCCAATGCAAAGACGAAAGAAATTATTGTAAAGAAGATTGTCATACTGGCTCTATAGCCTAGATTCGTTAAGGGTGAGAAAGTTTATTTTATTAGAAGTTAATAATATAATTTCACCTTTACCATAGGGGCAGATTAGCAATTTGAGAATTAGGAAAAAAAAATTAAAGTAATGCAAGCTTCACCCTACAGGTTGTGATTCCTAAATTTATAGTAGTTTTTTGATAAAACCGATGCATCTGCATTGCCATTATTTAAAAATCTATTTCTTCTGAATTTATCCATTCATATGCAGCTTTGCGCGCGAGATTGTCAACTATTAGTATATCTTCAAGCGTAAAAATATCTTTAGGCTTGATTGCTTCCATTACTTGCTCAATCATTTTTGGAATTGCTGTAAAGGGTATTCGTGATTTCAAGAACGCCTCTACTGCCACCTCATTTGCAGCGTTAAGTATCGCCGGAGCACTCCCGCCCAAGGCAAGTGCTTTATAAGCCAGCCGAAGGCAGGGAAATTTTGAAAAATCTGGCGCCTCAAAATCTAATTGTGCAACTTTAAAAATATCAAGAGGCTCAACTCCAGATTCGATTCTATCCGGATAAGCTAGAGCATGAGCAATTGGAGTACGCATGTCAGGATTACCTAGCTGTGCTAATACTGAACCATCAATATATTCAACCATGGAGTGAATTATGCTTTGTGGGTGTATCACAACCTGAATCTGCTCGGGTGCAGCATCAAATAACCAATGCGCTTCAATTAGCTCCAAACCTTTATTCATCATGGTGGCAGAATCTACAGATATTTTTTGTCCCATTACCCAATTGGGGTGATTGCATGCCTGTTCCGGTGTAACACGTTTCATATCAGCTAGTGATGTTTTTCGGAACGGACCACCAGAGGCTGTTAATAGAATTCTACGCACACCATCTTTTGTATGGTTTCCAGTAAATCCTCTAGGTAATGACTGAAAAATGGCATTGTGCTCACTATCAATCGGTAGCAAAGTAGCATGATTTTCCTTAACTACATTCATAAATATGTGTCCTGCCATTACTAAAGTTTCTTTATTAGCAAGAAGAACATATTTTCCTGCTAGGGCCGCAGAAAAAGTGGGGCGTATTCCTGCGGCACCAACAATTGCTGCCATTACAACATCTACTTCAGGCAGCGATGCAACCTTTTCCAGTGATTTGACTCCACACAGGACCTCAGTTTCTATCTCATTTTTATTAACCTCTGTTCTCAAGTTCTCTGCACTGTCAGGATCTAGCATTACTGCATAAAGTGGGCGGAAGATACGGCATTGTTCCAGCATTTTGCCAATGCTTTTATTGGCAGTTAGTGCAATTACTTGATATCTATCTGGATGGCGTGCGACTACATCAAGTGTACTAACTCCGACACTTCCGGTAGAGCCAAGAATGGTGATATTTCGAACAGCCATAATTTAATTGGTAAAGAAAAGAAGAACTACAAAAATAGCCACAGGTAGCGTTGAAGTTAGTGCATCAATACGGTCAAGTATACCACCGTGGCCGGGTAAAATATTACCACTATTCTTAACCCCTACCTGACGCTTCATTAAGGACTCAAATAAATCCCCTAAGATACCTAATGCAGCAAGTGCCAGTAGCAAGGGGACATATAAAATAATTTGAGTTTTATCTACTACCAAATAGCTCCAGATTAACGCATAGATACAAACTGCTACTAATGCTCCTGCGACACCTTCCCAGCTCTTTCCAGGACTGATGGAAGGAGCAAGTTTGTTTTTTCCAAATTTTCGTCCAGTAAAATATGCTGCAGTATCAGAAATCCAAATAGCTGTTATAAACCCTAATAGAAGAATAGGATCTATAGCGCGAAGTTGGAATAAGGCAAGGCAAGTAGGTAACAATAGTAGCCAGCCTATTAATGCTAGTAATATTGGATTTTTTATCTGGGTATTAAATTTTAAAAGGTAAGGTACAGCAAGTAACCAGAACCCTAGTGTTATGGTGTACAGCCATATAAATTGAGTAGTATAAGGATCGGCTATAGTGACTCTACTTAGAATAAATAGTAATTCTCCTCCAATTAATACCGTAAATATAAGGTAAAGAATAGATCCAGATAAGGAGAATTTAGATAATTTGCTCCATTCCCATGAGCCAATTACGGCTATAGCAAGAAGCAGTGTCATCCAGAAAACTGGTGAGAAATAAAATAACCCGACTAAAAAAAGAAGTAAAAAACATAGAGCTGTACATATACGGGTTCTGAGCATAAGAATTAGGAAATTAGTATAAAGCTATCAAATTAGATGATGTAAGAATTATGTTATTTACTTAGGTGCCCTTTTTTATTTCATTTTAATTTTTGAAGTTGTTCACTTGTTCTACCAAAACGTCTTTCTCGTTGCTGGTAGGACTGGATTGCAAGATCAAGCGCATCCTTATTAAAATCAGGCCATAAGGCATCAGTAAAATAAAGCTCAGTATAAGCTAGGTTCCATAATAGGAAATTACTGATACGTTGCTCTCCTCCTGTACGTATGAATAAATCTGGTTCTGGTGCATAGTTCATTGCAAAGTGTTGGGATAGATCTTCTTCCCCAAAATTATTTGTTAATTCTGGGGCTTGCACATACATCTTACGTACAGCCTGCATAATGTCCCAGCGTCCCCCATAATTTGCTGCAATGGTAAGTGTTAAGCGAGTATTGGAAGCAGTCAACTGTTCGCCATTACGAATAAATTCAATTATTCTTGGCTCAAATTTTGCTAAGTCTCCAATTACCTTAAAGCGAATACCATTCTCATGTAACTTAATTATTTCTTGTTCAAGAACTGTATTAAAGAGTTGCATCAGATAAGAGACTTCTTCAGGCGGCCTGCGCCAATTCTCACTACTAAAGGCGAATAATGTTAGATAATTAACCTTATTCTCAATACAAGCCTTGACGGTTGTACGTACGGCCTCTATCCCCCGTTTATGGCCTGCTATTCGTGGCAGTAAACGTGACTTTGCCCAACGACCATTGCCATCCATAATAATAGCGACATGTTGGGGAACTATGTCAGTTTCTGGAATTATTTTAGTTGAACTGGGGGGGCTAGTAAAATACATGGAGCAAAATTACACTTTGATTAGTCCAATTAAACAGACATTAACTCAATTTCTTTAGCTTGCAAGATTTTGTCTATCTCAGAAATATGATGATTAGTAAGCTTCTGAATTTCATCCTGACCACGGCGTTCATCATCTTCCGCGATTTCCTTTTCCTTAAGCAGGGTCTTTAGATTAGCGTTGGCATCACGTCTGATATTTCGCATAGAAACTCGTGCAGCCTCTGCCTCCTGCTTAACTACTTTTGTAAGATCACGTCGCCGCTCTTCCGTTAGAACTGGCATAGGAACGCGAATTATTTCGCCAACAGTCACAGGATTTAGGCCTAGATCGGAATCTCGGATTGTTTTCTCAATCTGACTGAGTAGGCTCTTCTCCCATGGAGTAACATTAATTGTACGTGAATCAGCTAAATTTATATTTGCAACTTGGCTGATTGGCACAGGGGAGCCGTAATAATCTATTGTAACGTGGTCCAGGATTCCTGTATGAGCGCGCCCAGTTCTTATTTTGCCAAAATCAATTATTAGCGCTTCAAAACTTTTTTGCATCTTTTGTTCAGCAGATTTTTTTATATCGTTGATCATAGGAATTGATTTGTTAGTAAAGAGTGCTATCTGCTAAATGTAACAGAAGAAAGAGTATCCTAGTTTAAACTTGAATTAGTGTGCCCTCATTAGCTCCTTCTATTACTCGTTTAAGTGCTCCAGCTTTAAAAATACTAAAAACAGTAAGGGGTAATTTCTGGTCACGACACAAGGTTAATGCTGTAGCGTCCATTACTTTTAAATTTTTGTTAATAGCTTCATCAAATGACAAGCTCTGATATCGTTTGGCATTAGGAAATATTTTGGGATCACTTGAATAAACACCATCAACTTTAGTTCCCTTGAGGACTATATCTACACTCATTTCTAAGCCACGTAATGCAGCTGCAGTGTCAGTGGTAAAAAAAGGGTTCCCTGTGCCAGCAGCAAAGATAACAACCTTGCCTTCTTCAAGGTAACGTATGGCTTTTCCGCGTATATAAGGTGCTACAACCTGATCAATACGTAATGCTGATTGCACCCTGCTTTCTAAGTCTTTGTGTTTCATTGCATCTTGTAGGGCTAGGGAATTCATAACAGTTGCTAGCATCCCCATGTAGTCAGCGGTTGCGCGATCTATTTGATTATTTTCTGATGATGTCATTCCACGGAAAATATTTCCTCCGCCAATTACAATCGCCACTTCAACATTACATCTTACAACTTCAAGAATTTCTGAAACAACATGCTCCATTACAGCAGGATTGATGCCGTAACTATCATCTCCCATCAGCGCTTCACCTGAAAGTTTTAACAGGATACGTTTATAGGCCATAATTGTTATGAGTGATTAATAATAATTTAGCTATGATGTTGATGAATTATTTTCCTGTGCTTGATTAATTTGTGACATCACTTCATTTGCAAAATCACAAGATTTCTTTTCTATGCCTTCGCCTACCATAAACATGGTAAAACCATTAACTGTGGCGGATTTGCTATTAAGCAATTTTTCAATTGTTTGGTCAGGATTCTTGACAAAAGGTTGCCCTAATAGTGTTATTTCAGCAAGGTATTTAGCCATACGTCCATCTACCATTTTAGTAACTATTTCTTTAGGTTTTCCGCTTTCTGCCGCTTGTGCTGTGTAAATTTGACGTTCGCGCTCCAGTAACTCTGCTGATACTTGTTCTTTTGAAACACATATTGGTTTACTTGCTGCAATATGCATTGCCAAATCTTTACCCAGTACCCCGTCATCACCAGCGCAATCAACTATGACACCAATTTTTCCAGCATGTAAGTATGAGGACAGATGTCCCAGTGTGGTATGACGAATACAGCGTCTAATGCTAATATTTTCGCCAAGTTTCATAATTAATTCCGTCCGGAATTTTTCTACATTGCTCCCATCATGCATATCTTCTTTTGAGAGTGTTTCAATATCTGATAAATTTCTGGTTGAAACAAGGCGGGCTAAATTTTTTGCAAAATTAATAAAATCTTCATTCTTTGCGACAAAATCAGTTTCGCAATTAACTTCAACTAAGGCACCACTTTTTCTGTCAGCGGCGATTTCTATTCCTATGACCCCCTCCGCTGCAATACGGCCAGCAGCTCTATTTGCCTTTGAGCCACTCTTTATACGCAACAAGTCTTCCGCTTCTTTTATATTGCCACTGGTTTCTATTAAAGCTTTCTTGCAGTCCATCATACCGAGCCCAGTAAGATCACGTAATTCTTTCACTATGTTTGCGGTGATATCCGCCATATTTTCTCCAAATGCAGAATTGGTTAATAATTTTGAGATACTTTTATCTCTCTCTTTCGAAATGATTCCTTATGCGATCTTGCTATTAATAAACCAAATAAAAGAATTATTTCGTTATTCTTTATGAGCTTCTAGGCTACTCAGCTTCCTTTTCCGCCATCATTGCTTCATTCATTTCTGGGGATTCGTTTTTAACTGTTTCATGAACAATTTGGCTGCGTCCTTCTAGAATTGCATCAGCGACCCCCCGTGCATAAAGTCGTATTGCCTGACTAGAATCATCATTTCCAGGAATAACATAGTCCACTTTCTCAGGGCTATGGTTTGTGTCGACAACGCCAACTACTGGGATACCTAGCTTGGTAGCCTCTGTAATTGCACCTTTTTGGTAGCCTACGTCAATTACAAACATGGCTTCTGGTATTCCACCCATATCTTTAATGCCACCTAGACTACGGTTGAGCTTTTCTAGCTCACGTGTAATATCTAGTGCTTGTTTTTTATTAAGTTTTTCAAATGTTCCATCCTGAGTCATTGTTTCCATATCCTTAAGGCGCTTAATGGACGCTTTAATTGTCTTAAAGTTTGTCAACATCCCCCCCAACCATCGTTGGTCTACATACGGAGACCCGCAACGGGTAGCTTCTTCACGCACAATGTCTCGTGCTTGACGTTTAGTGCCAACAAATAGGATAACGCCTTTGTTAGTAGATAGTTGACGCACATATTTCATTGCGTCTTGATACATGACAAGGGTTTTTTCAAGATTGATAATGTGTATTTTATTGCGGTGGCCATATATATATTGGGCCATCTTTGGGTCCCAAAAACGGGTTTGGTGACCGAAGTGAACGCCTGCTTCTAACATCTGTCGCATTGTTACTGACATAAATTTCTCCTGTAGGGTTGAGCCTCAACCCGCCTAGTCACTCTTTGATGAGCACCCTTGGATTGGCGGGTATGTGTATTTAACCTGGCAAAAATCTTGCTATAAAGCCAGATTATCTGATCTATTATAACATTTATCCTGAGGAGCGCTCAAGGTAGAATTCGCTGTCGTTTCATTACTCTATATGACTAAGTTAGTTTACAGAGAAAGGGAAGGAGCAAATGTTTCTACATTCGTATGCTTATTTTAAAAACAGGAGGGGCAAGAATTTTTTTCTAAATTAGAGCATTAAAAAATTAGAGTGGGGTTTTTAGTAAGAGCGACTAGAACTATATAGAAAAATACAATTTGGGCTAATATCCAAGAGATAATTTTTATTTTTCGTGTTTTTCCAAACCGAAAAGCCATCATTCCAAGAAATATATAGAGTAACAGAGCCCCAATCTTTGCGCTAATCCATATATTGAGTCCCGGATATTGCTGAATCATGGCTACTAATGCAATAGCGCTTGTCAGCAGAATGGTATCAATTACGTGAGGAAGGATTTTTACCCATCTTAGCTTCAGTAGAGATGAGCCTTGTATCATCCATATTCCACGCAGGCTAAATAGGATGTAACTTAATAGCATACATATAATATGAATTATTTTTATTGTAGCAAAGCTCATATTCCATACCTAGTATAGTGTTCAGCAATAGCTGGTTGCAGTTATATTGACGGGGCGGCATTTATCGAATCTATCATTCCTTGAATTATTGGAGATATTAAGCCTCCATATCATCGTCAAATGATTTATTTCGCATCTGTGCTTGAGATATGCTACTGCCAGGAGGGACACTATATGTTAGCCAGACATTCCCGCCAATAGTTGAACCTTTTCCAATCGTAATGCGACCCAGAATAGTCGCATTTGCATAAATAACCACATCATCTTCAACAATTGGATGGCGTAATATATTCTTTACCAGAGCACCACTTTCATCTACTGGAAAACGTTTCGCGCCTAAAGTTACGGCTTGATATAACCGTACATTTCTACCTATAACAGTTGTTTCACCGATAACTACACCTGTGCCATGATCTATAAAGAAACTGGGTCCAATTTTTGCCCCCGGATGGATTTCAATACCTGTGGTCGAATGAGCGATTTCAGAAATCATGCGGGCAATTAACGGGGTGCCTAAGGAATGTAATTCATGGGCAAGTCGGTAGTACATAATGGCAGCAACACCAGGGTAGCATACGAGCACTTCATCCGCATTTTGTGCCGCAGGGTCACCTTCATAAGCTGCACAAATATCTTTATCTAGAAGGTTTCTAATGTTTGGAAGTTTGTTTGCAAAAGCATGAAGAATCGTATTTGCTTTTTCTGTTGTTATACTGCTGCAGGTTTCATGCTCGGCAGTGTAATCTAATTCGCGAAGTATTTGTGTCGACAAATCTTGCAGCGTTTCTTCTAGGGTTTGTTTTACATATTGATCTATATCTTCATCGGTAAACTTTAAATAACCTAGTCGGTTAGGAAATAAAACAGCCGCTAGTCGATCAATAATAGTTGCAAGTATCGTGCGGGATGGGAGCTTGGGAGGGCGCTCAAGTCTTTGTCTGTTTTCTAGTGATGCTACACGTAAAGAGCGTAAATCAGCAACAATGGTATCGATTTTGAAAATTTCCTTTTTCGGTGGTGGTGTTTTTTTATCTTGTTCTGACATTGTGTTGCGAGCTCCTGAGTAGAAAATCTTCAGCAAAAAAAAGTAAAATCAAATAATGTATACGTATATAAAATTGCAATTTTGCTTATTTTTTCATGAATGCCTTGTAACACAACGGTTAAACGGTATTTTTATGCCGAGTAAATATATAATGTATTGATTTGTGTTAACTCGCCCATTTCAATCTCTGCCAATTTTCGGTGATCAAGACGGGGTTAAAAAGGTTGGTTATAATATAAAGCTTTCTGTCATATTCCCACCATTTGCCTAATTATATAACGATAAGATTATGATGTTAAAGGTTAGAATGAGAAATAATCAATTTAATTATGAAGGAACTCTACAAAATGAAATTTAGCCAGAAATATAAAATGGCATACTGGACAAGATTAATGCTAGTGACGCTTGCAATATCCCTTGCTGCATGCGGTGATAATGATAATGATGGCTCTGCAGGTGCTGGGAATTCTGGCAAAAATTTATCGGGCCCAGCAATAGGAAGATTGATGGATGCTGCGGTCAGTGGCGTAAATTATTCCACCTCATCTAAGATAACTGGAACTACAGATAAAGACGGCATCTACAAATACAATCATGGAGATATGGTTGAATTTAAGCTTGGTAGCTTGGTTCTTGGGAAAACGGAAGCGGCGGCTATAGTGACGCCAATCAATTTGGCTGGAGATAGCATTTCACGGTTACAAAACTTGCTCGTTCTATTGCAGTCATTGGATTCAGACAGTGAACCTGAGAACGGAATCTCTATCTCTGCAGTTGCAGCGGCCGCAGTGGGTGTTGATATTAATCTAGACAATGATCCAGATACATTTGCCGCGTCTTCTGCTTTGCAAAATGTAAGACAGAAAGCGGGCATTGAAGGAGAAATTAAAGGTTCGGCAGCAATTAATACTCATTTTCTTTCTCAAGGAATTAGTCTGCTGAGTAATCATATATGGGTAAGATACGATGATACGACCGCCACACTAATTCGCATATCAAGCGATAATGATGGGGACTATTTGTATGGTGAGGCTATCGTAGATGACCCTTGTGACGCAGACAATGTATGTGGAAATAAAACTGTCAGTAAGGCTGGTGTAGAGTATGGGCCGGTGGCTTTATCTACATTTGGCTTAAGAGGATTCAAAATTGTTGGAAAGGCAGCAATCGACACCAACCTTCAAGCTGGGTTATCGCATTTGCGGCCAAGCTTGCGAATTTATACTGATGGCTATGAATTGATTACAACAGACCTGGTGGCGGAGCAGCGGAAAGTGGAAAAGAAAGGTATTTTTGCTGAACTCTTCCATATAGCCAAACCGCTTAAATTAAGTTCCTCTAAAGAAAAGAATAAGATGATTGTAAAGGAGGTTCGTTTTTCTAAAATGGAGAACATTGCTTCTGGAATTGTCGGAGCATGGGCGCTCGATAATGCCGGCATTAATACTCAAATTTTTCTATTTTTCCCTAATGGAAATTATTTTATGGTTGATCCTGTAGGAGATGTCGATCGTGATTGTGCTGAGCCAGGCGTCGAATTTTCGTCCTATACTTACGACGCGCCTACGAAGAAATTAAATCTTAAGGGGTTTACATATAATACTAATGGTTGCGCTGGATTCTCCGATAATGAGCCGGCCACATTTAGCATTGATACAGACGGTAACAAGGCAACATTAAAGACAAAAGATAATTCTTCTTATGTTTTGCACCGTGTGTCAAGGTAGTCTCTGATAATTGCTCGTATATTGAATCTCAAAATAACAGGAGGTTTGCTTGTGAGTATCGGTCCTAAGGCATAATGTGAAATTTCTTGATCTCCATGCTGTCAAGGAAGTGAAAGGTACGGTTAGGTTACCGGGCTCGAAGAGTATATCTAACCGTGTTTTGCTTCTTGCGGCGCTAGCAAGTGGCGGTACACATGTGCGTGATGTGCTTGTTGCTGATGATACGATATGTATGCTTAATGCACTTAAAGTGCTTGGGGTATCTATTAATCAAACTGATGAAAATGATTATTTTATACAGGGTGTAGGTGGTCAATTTCCAATACGAGAAGCAGATCTATTTCTGGAAAATGCTGGGACGGCTTACCGCCCCTTAACAGCTGTATTGTCATTGGCACAAGGTCACTATCGTTTATATGGCATATCACGTATGTATGAGCGCCCCGTGGGGGATCTGGTGGATCCGCTTAGACAGCTTGGGGCAGATATTACCTATCTGGGAAATGATGGATTCCCTCCGCTAGAAATAAAGGCTGCTGAAATTCAGGCAGATTTATTGGTTGTTAGGGGTGATGTGTCAAGTCAATATCTAACCAGCTTGTTGATTGCCTCACCATTAATCGGTGGGAAATTAACTATTGAAGTTATAGGAGACTTAATTTCACAACCATACATAGCTTTAACATTGGGGTTGATGTCGCACTTTGGTGTAGAGATAGAACAGAGTGGACTGCGACATTTTGTGTCTGATAACGGCCTTAATTATATTAGCCCTGGTGAAATATTTGTAGAAGGTGACGCGTCTTCAGCATCTTATTTTCTTGCTGCCGGAGCTATTGGCGGTGGACCAGTTAGGGTTGAAGGTATAGGCCGTAATAGTTTGCAGGGGGATGTTCTTTTTATTAAGGCATTGGAGAAGATGGGGGCATGTATTTTACAAGGTGATAATTGGTTTGAAGTACGGTCACCGCAATCTAGTCGCCTTAAAGCAATTAATATTGATTGTAACCATATTCCCGATGCTGCTATGACGCTTGCAGTAGTTGCTTTATTCGCTGATGGAGTAACTATGCTTAAGAATATAGCGAGTTGGAAGGTTAAAGAAACTGATCGCCTTTACGCCATGGCGACGGAGCTACGTAAATTAGGTGCAGTGGTTGATGAGGGGCCAGATTTTCTACGAATTACTCCACCAATTAATGGAAATATCTCTCCATTTGCCGCCATTAATACCTACAATGATCACCGAATGGCTATGTGTTTTTCATTGGTGTCATTAGGCGCACCGGTACGTATAAATGATCCTACCTGCGTATCTAAAACTTTCCCTAATTATTTTGCGGAATTTGCCAAAATAGTTAAATATTAAACTTACATAAATTTCTGTTAAATTAGAAGTGAATTAAAATTATTCATGAATATTAGTAATATACCGGTAATTGCGATTGATGGGCCATCTGCGTCTGGCAAGGGCACAGTTGCCCAACTTGTATCAGAAAATCTTGGATTCCAATATTTAGATAGTGGTTCGCTTTATAGATTGGTGGCGTTAAAGGCAATACGAATAGGAGCTGATTTAAATGATGAGAAAGCACTTGAGAATATAGCCCAGATCCTTGACGTTACATTTACAGGTAGAAAGATTCAGCTTGGGGGCGAGGAGGTGGCAGAGTTAATTCGCCAAGAAGTATATGGTAACGGGGCTTCTAAGGTTGCTGCACATCCAGGATTAAGAGAGGCCTTGCTGGATCGTCAGCGTGCATTTCGTAAAGACCCTGGGTTAGTGGCTGACGGACGTGACATGTGTTCTGTAGTATTTCCTGATGCTACGCTAAAAATTTTTCTTACTGCTGCCCCTGAAGTTCGTGCAGAACGTCGCTACAAACAGTTGATAGAAAAAGGGGAAGGTGCTAATATTAATAAGATTTTGAAAGATATTGAGGCGCGTGATAAGCGCGATAGTATCCGTATCGTTGCGCCATTAAAACAAAGCAAGGATTCGAATCTTGTTGATACAACTTTGTTAAATATTACTGAGGTTGTAAATAAAATATTAAAACAATATTCCGAAATTAGTATTAAAAGTATCTGATATAATCTCACTTTTTAAGTATTGTCTTGATTATGAAGATGCGAGAGATTGCTTCTCGCGCACGAGTATTTGGTTTAAGTTCAACCAAATAATTTATTAACTTACCAGAACCTGCAGATATTTATTTGCATGTGATTAAAAACAGGTTTTTTACAATGACTGCTGTTTCCCCCGTAACTGATAATTCCCCCGTAACTGATAATTCCCTTGTAGCTGACTCATCAGAAAGTTTTGCGGTACTATTTGAGGAAAGTCTTGCTCGCCAAGAAATGCGCATAGGCGAGCTGATTACTGCTGAGGTTGTACGAGTTGACTTTAATGTCGTCGTCGTGAATGCGGGGTTAAAGTCTGAAAGTTTTATACCGGTTGAAGAATTTAAGAATGATAAGGGTGAAATTGAAGTTAAGATCGGAGACTTTATAAGTGTTGCTATTGAAGCGCTTGAGGATGGTCATGGTGAGACAAGATTATCACGAGATAAGGCTAAGAGATTAACTGCTTGGCACGATTTAGAAGCAGCTATGGAAAGCGGTGCTATTGTGTGCGGAATGGTGAGTGGTAAGGTTAAAGGTGGTCTTACTGCAATGATAAATGGTATTCGGGCTTTTTTACCTGGTTCATTGGTAGATATTCGACCAGTTAAAGATACTACTCCATATGAAAATAAAGAAATGGAGTTTAAGGTAATAAAGCTTGATCGGAAACGTAACAATGTAGTTGTTTCTCGCCGCGCAGTCTTAGAGGAAAGTCAGGGTGCTGATAGGCAATCATTGTTAGAGAATTTGAAAGAAGGGGCGGTAGTCAAGGGTATTGTTAAAAATATTACTGACTATGGGGCGTTTGTAGATTTGGGTGGTATAGATGGTCTGTTGCATATTACTGACCTTGCATGGAGGAGGGTAAAGCATCCTTCTGAAATGATTAGTGTAGGTGAAGAAGTTGAAGCTAAAATACTTAAATTTGATCAGGAAAAAAATAGGGTTTCTTTGGGGATGAAGCAGCTTAATGAGGATCCATGGGTTGGGCTCTCGAGACGTTACCCACAAAGCACCCGTTTGTTTGGGAAGGTAAGTAATTTAACTGACTACGGTGCATTCGTTGAGATTGAGCAGGGAATAGAGGGATTGGTGCATGTGTCAGAGATGGATTGGACTAACAAGAATGTATATCCTTCAAAGATGGTGCAACTGGGTGATGAAGTGGAGATAATGATTCTTGAAATAGATGAAGCGCGTCGCCGAATATCGCTGGGCATGAAGCAGTGCAAGAGTAATCCCTGGGATGACTTTGCTGTAAACCATAATAAGAATGACAAGGTAAGTGGACAAATTAAATCCATAACAGATTTTGGTGTATTTATTGGGTTGCAGGGTGGCATTGATGGGTTGGTACACCTGTCGGACCTTTCCTGGAGTCACTCAGGTGAAGATGCAGTACGTAACTATAAAAAGGGTGATGAGGTAGAGGCGATGGTCTTGTCTATTGATGTTGAGCGTGAACGTATTTCGCTCGGAATTAAGCAAATGGAAGGAGATCCATTTAGTAGTTTCATTTCTGTAAATGACAAAAATAGCATCGTTAAGGGTATAGTCAAATCAATTGATGCTAAGGGCTCGGTAATTTCACTAGATAATGATGTAGAGGGTTATTTGAGATCATCTGAGATATCACGGGACCGTGTAGAAGATATTCGCGCTCACTTAAAAGAGGGCGATAGCGTTGAAGTAATGATTATTAATGTGGATCGTAAAAATCGCGGCATAAATCTTTCCATAAAAGCTAAAGATTTGGCAGAAGAGTCCCATGCAATAAAGAAAGTTGCAACTGAATCGCCAGATAATGCTGGAACCACAAGTTTGGGTGCTTTGCTTAAGGCTAAGATGGATACAAAAAAAACTGAAGAATAATAAAGGATATTTATATGACTAAATCTGAACTGATCTCTAGTCTTGCAGCCCGTTATCCACAGTTAGTTGCCAAGGATGCTGAGCTTGCAGTTAAGACCATATTGGATGCTATGGTGGAAAGCTTGTCAAAGGGGCAGCGTATTGAAATAAGGGGCTTTGGAAGCTTCGACTTGAATTATCGTCCTCCACGTGTAGGCCGTAACCCAAAGTCTGGCGAACGAGTAAATGTAGCTGAGAAATATGTGCCACATTTTAAGGCTGGTAAAGAAATGAGAGAGAGAGTTGACTATAAGACTTGAGAAAATTATAGAGTTCAAATAAATTAGCGGCATGATATTGTTATCATGCCGTTTTTTTTAGTTCTTTATTTTATGTGTGTAAGTAATAAATTTGTTTTGGCTACAGTTTAAATAGCTAAAACGTTATCGTAATTGAATAAATGGAAATATTATATGAATGATCCTCGTATTATTGTTGCGCTTGATTTTTCAAGTAAAGAACAGGCATCAATTCTAGCAGGCGAGCTTGATCCAATGTTATGCCGAGTAAAAATAGGAAAAGAGCTCTTTACTGCTGCTGGCCCAGAGGTGGTGAAAATATTTATAAAAAAAGGTTTTGAGGTCTTCCTTGATTTAAAGTTTCACGATATTCCAAACACAGTAGCAAATGCATGTAGAGTCGCGACTGATTTGGGCGTGTGGATGATAAACGTACATGCTTTGGGTGGAAAGAAAATGCTAATGGCGGCAAGAGATGCGCTGCCATTAGGGGGGGTTAAACTTGTTGCGGTAACATTGCTTACAAGTATGGGTTCTGATGATTTAGAAAATATAGGCTTAAATAATGAACCTAGGAATGTGGTGCAAAATTTGGCTAATCTAGCGCATAGTTGTGGGTTGGACGGAGTAGTGTGCTCTGCATTAGAGGCTGGACAACTTAGGAAAGAAATAGGCGCCGATTTTTGTTTAGTTACCCCTGGAATTCGTCCAGTTGATGCTCTGACAGATGATCAGAATCGGATAGCAACCCCAAAGATGGCAATACAAAATGGTGCAGATTATTTGGTTATAGGTAGGCCTATTTCTCGGGCAGAAAATCCACTGTTAATGTTGAAGTATCTGAACAAGGAAATTGAAGAACAATTGGCTGCAAATTAATTATTAGGAAGCGCTTTATTTTTTAGTGGGTTTTATATCGCCAAACTACGCTTATAAGCTTGACATGCCACGCTAAACCCCATAAAATCAGTGGTTAATCTGGTCACCGGAATAATGGTCGTCGCAGATGAAAGAATAGACGAAATCAGAAACTTCTTACGTCTTATATGGATGGCGACAATCGCCATCTTATTTTTTATGGAGCTGTAATGCGGAGCTGCAATGCCAACAATTAGTCAATTAGTACGTAAGCCTCGCTTAGCAAGGCATGTAAAAAGTAAGGTTCCTGCGCTAGGAAATAGTCCTCAGAAAAGAGGGGTTTGTACTCGTGTTTATACTACTACACCAAAGAAACCAAATTCAGCTTTACGTAAAGTGGCTAGAGTTCGTCTAACAAATGGATTTGAGGTTTCTAGTTACATTGGTGGGGAAGGGCATAATTTACAGGAGCACTCGGTAGTATTAATACGCGGGGGTCGAGTTAAAGATCTGCCTGGTGTTCGCTATCATACGGTACGTGGAAGTCTTGATACTGCCGGAGTAAAGGATCGAAGGCAGGCTCGTTCAAAATATGGTTCAAAAAAACCAAAGGCAGCTTGAGATAAGTAATTTAAATTAGTTGCTAGATGTTGTTTTAAAAAATATAAATACATACATAGATATTGAAGTATATCTAAACTGAGGTTAAAGAATGCCAAGAAGGAGAGAGGTTCCAAAGCGTGATATTTTGCCGGATCCAAAATATCACAATACAGAGGTTTCAAAGTTCGTAAATGTTCTGATGACAGGTGGAAAAAAATCTGTTGCGGAGCGGATTATTTACGGTGCTATGAGTCAGATTGAGAAGAAGACTGGTAAAGACCCGATAGAGGTGTTTGTGCAGGCGTTGTCTAATGTTCGTCCCATGGTGGAGGTTAAGAGTCGGCGTGTAGGCGGTGCTAATTATCAGGTGCCAGTAGAAGTTAGGTCAATTCGTCGAAACGCTTTAGCTATGAGATGGTTGCGAGAAGCGGCGCGTAAGAGAAGTGAGAAGTCAATGGGGGCTCGTCTTGCCGGAGAGTTGTCTGAGGCCGCAGAGGGCCGTGGTGGGGCAGTTAAAAAAAGGGAAGAAGTTCACCGTATGGCGGATTCAAATAAGGCGTTTGCTCATTACCGATTTTAAGGATAATTTTCAGGTTCTTAACTTAGTTTGTGCATTATTTATTGTAAGTTAGTTCGAATATTAAGGCTAGTATACCGTGTCAAGAAAAACACCAATTGAGCAATATAGAAATATCGGAGTCATGGCACATATAGATGCCGGAAAAACCACGACTACTGAACGCATTTTATTCTACACAGGTATTTCCCATAAAATTGGTGAGGTGCATGACGGTGCTGCGGTAATGGATTGGATGGAGCAAGAGCAAGAGAGGGGAATTACAATTACCTCGGCTGCAACTACATGCTTCTGGAGTGGAATGAATAATGATTATTCTGCTCATCGTATAAATATTATTGACACGCCAGGGCACGTAGATTTTACTATTGAAGTGGAGCGCTCATTGCGTGTATTGGATGGGGCTTGTACTGTTTTTTGTGCGGTTGGCGGGGTTCAGCCTCAAACCGAGACTGTTTGGCGCCAGGCTAATAAATACCAAGTTCCACGCCTTGCATTCATTAATAAAATGGATAGGGCGGGCGCTAATTTTATGCGTGTTTATGAGCAAATGAAGACACGTCTAAAGGCAAACCCGGTCCCATTGCAGCTTCCGATTGGGGCGGAAGATAATTTTGAAGGCGTTATTGATTTAGTTAAGATGAAGGCTATTTATTGGGATGAGGAAACTCGTGGAACGAAATTCGAGGAGCGTGAAATTC
>Ga0315321_10000603_pt1 | contig 27084 bp, 28 predicted proteins | sample M180m21515metaG_FD_203464 | JGI IMG/M metagenome (GOLD analysis project Ga0315321, IMG submission 203464) | Ammonia-oxidizing marine archaeal communities from Monterey Bay, California, United States - M1 80m 21515 | ecosystem: Environmental > Aquatic > Marine > Intertidal zone | place: USA...
GAGCAGTTAAGATTGACGAGAGTAGTATCTCTGTATCAAATACAAACGGTGACTTAAATCTCGTATCAAACGGTACAGGTGCTGTAACAATTGACGAATTAACAATCTCTCAATTTTCAGCAGGTGGAGAAAATGGTAACAAAATAGCCGCTGACGAGAACAGAGTACTAATGTTAAACGCATCGGGTGCCGCAGGTTATGTTTATTCAGTAGCACCATCATTCTGGCTTGGTGACGGTAGTTCAGGAGCATTCTTTCAGTCAAACTCAAGTGCCGCTTCAACGCTTAAGCCTTGGGGACAAGATATGCACATTGGTCCATATGTAACAGGCGGACCAACATTTAATGTAACATTTGAAGGTGACTTAACTGGTGATGTAACTGGTGATGTAACAGGTAACTTAACTGGTAACGTAACTGGTGATGTAACTGGTGATGTAACAGGTGACTTAAATGGTGATTTAACAGCAACAAAAACAGACACAAAAGGTATCGCCGCAAATACACAAGGGTTAACTATTCCTGGTGTTCCAGACTGGGGTGGATTTAGTTTCTTAAATGGCGGTGATGGTATTAGGGCAGCATCAACACCTGCAACTGGTTATCCTTTCGTTGGCATACAACAGACAACAAATATTAACCAATCACAACCAGAAGCACAGGTTTTAATCAACCAGATGGATTATGATATCTCTGGTGGTCTAGCAGGACACGGTGTTCAAGTTAAGTTCGCCGCACAAGACGAGACTGGGAAGTTATTAGATATTGGTGCTAACTTGGTCAAGTTAAGAGGCGAATCAGTTTCTGGCTCAGCAGGTAGTTCAACAGTAGATAGTTGGGGTGGCGAATACACATTAACAGTTATTGGTAATAGTGGTAGTGGTGGTAATACAGCAACAAATGTAATAACAACAAATATAGATTTTACTGAAACCACAAAAGAATTAAGAGTTGTAAATAAACCTGGTAACTCAGGTAATACCGATTTAAGTGGTGTCTATCTCACATATGATGGTGCTGAAACGGGTGTTCCATCGGCGATTCTACAATTACAAAATAAAGATGATGATGAGACTACAGAAAACATTAAGTTAGAACAAGATAGAACAACATTCGGTACAGTTGCTAAAATGCACACATTAACAGCAGACCCATCAAGTGCTGAAGCGGGAGATTTCTACTTTAACAGTAGCACTTCCAAATTCAGAGGCTACAATGGCACAGCGTGGGTTAACTTCCATGGATAAGATTAAACCAAAGAAAAAAGTTGTGATGATGGAAGCAAATCAAACAGAGATTGATGTTAAACAAAACACAGTGGATATTATGGCGATGAAAAGTGACTTAACAGAGATTAAAACAAATCAAAAACATTTAGATGGACAGATAGAAAAAATAGACAAAAAAGTAGAAAAAATTGATGGACGACTATGGGCTATTGGAATGCTTATCGTGGCATCAGCAGTAGCAAACTACTGGATGTAACAACAACAATAACCTCGTACCTATGAGGGCATAAAAGGGAGCAAGAAATGAATATAGAAATGATGGAGACTACGAGTCTTCAACCATACGAGAAAAACCCTCGTAAAAATGAGAAAGCAGTACAAGTGGTCTCGAATTCAATACAACAGTATGGATTTCAACAACCAATAGTAGTAGACAACGATAGAATAATCATCGTAGGACACACAAGATATAGGGCAGCAAAAAACCTAGGAATAGAGAAAGTACCGGTACTTGTAGCAAAGAATTTAGATGAGAAGCAGACACGCTCTTATCGAATAATGGATAATAGGTCGAATGAGAATGCACAATGGGATGAATCGCTATTATTCCAAGAACTAGAAGACTTAATAACAGACAGTACGATACAAGATTTGGCGTACGATGTTGGTTATACAGAGAACGAATTAGAAAAACTATTTAGAGAGGACGAAGACCCAGTAGAAGTATTTAATGAAACACTCCAAATTAAAGCACGAGAGGGTGATTTATATACACTAGGCGAACATAAACTCGTATGTGGTGATAGTACAAATAAAGAACACCTTGAACTACTACTAGGCGATGATAAAATAGATTTACTGTGGGAAGATCCACCATACGGTATATCATATATCACATCAGGTAACAATAGATATACAGCAGAAGAAAACATTATACGAGACAAGAATAGAGCAATTAAAAACGATAACTTGTCAGGAGAAGAATTAGACGAACTGTTAGACAAACATTTAGAAGTGATTATGCCCTATTGGCGCAATGGTGGTTCAATATACTGGTCACACGATATTAACTTTAACAAAGCATTTAAAGATTTACTAGAAAAACATAAAGTACACGTCACAGACACGTTAATATGGAAGAAAGACCAACCAAGTGCTTGGATGGTAGATTATGCAAAGTTTTATGAACCCATACTATATGGATGGAAGAAAGGAGCAGAACACAACTGGTACGGTAAAAACAATAATCCAAATGTGAATGATTTGGATGATTATGAAAAGATGTCGAGGGACCAACTGTTAAAGATAGTTAAGTCAATACACTCGAATGTCTTTGAATTTGGCAGAGAAAAGCAAAAAGACTTAGTAGAACTATTGCATCCAACTGTCAAGCCAGTAAAACTGATAGCGTACCATATATACAACTCAACAAAGCCAGGCGAGATAGTATATGATGGATTTAGTGGGTCAGGTTCAACCCTAATGGCTTGCGAGAAGACAGGAAGAGTTAGCAGAAGTATAGAGTACGACCCAAAATATGTAGATGTCATCATAAAGAGATGGCAGAAGAAGACAGGTGCAGTAGCCCGTCACTCCGACGGAACATTATGGAACGATATGGAGTACTATGATGAGGGGAAGTAAAAAAGATAAGAAAGGTACTGTAACAAAAGAAGGTATCGTAGTAGGAAGAGACAAGAAAGTAGTTATACCAGAAGAAGTAGAGAAATTAGCGAAACTATGGTGTACTGACAAAGAGATAGCAGAATGGTTTGGAATAGATGCGAACACACTAAAGTACAACTTTAGCGATATTATTACAAAAGGGCGCATTGAGACAAAGCAAGCCTTACGTAGGGCACAACTGAAAAATGCCCTGTCAGGTAATACAACTATGCTTATATTTCTTGGTAAAGCGATACTTGGTCAGAGTGACCAACCTGTACCAGAAGACAATGAAAACATACTACCATGGAATGATGATTTAAAGATATAATATGCCCTTAACTAAAACACAAAAAATAGTCGCCGATTCGAAAGCAAGATTTCGTGTAGCCGCCTGTGGGAGAAGATGGGGTAAAAGTGCATTAGGAGTACGAGAGATAGCAAAAGCAGCCACTAAACCAAACAGTAACGTTATGTACGTTGCCCCGTCGTACCAGATGTGCAGAAATATCATTTGGAGACCATTGAAAACTAAATTGACATCGTTGAACTGGGTGAGTAAAATCAATGAATCACGTTTGGAGATAACACTGACCAACAATAGTTTGATTATGCTTCGCGGAGCAGACAATGAGCAAAATTTAAGAGGAGTAGGACTTGATTTCCTATGTTGCGATGAGATAGCGACAATGAAAAGCGAAGCGTGGACCGAAGTACTTAGACCAACACTAGCAGATAAAGAAGGAAGTGCATTGTTCATAGGTACGCCAAAAGGGATAGGTAATCATTTCTACGAACTCTATACAATGGCACAAACACACGATGATTGGGAGTCATTTTCATATACGACATTAGAGGGAGCAAATGTTTCTGAAGAAGAGATACAGTCAGCCCGAGACCAAATGGATTCCAAAACATTTTCACAAGAATTTGAGGCATCGTTCGAAACAGCCACAAACCTAGTATATTACGCATTTAAGTCAGAAAACAATGTGAAAAAATGGGACGGAGTCGTAGACGACTTAAAATCAATATATGTACTGACTGACTTTGGAGTTAGCCCCATGGCGACTGTGATAGCAGTACCAACAAAGACAGGACTATTTGTAATTGATGAAGTGGCATTATTCAGTAGTAATACCGACGAAATGATTCAAGAGGTGAGAAACAGATACCCACATCAGTCAGTAACTTGTTGGCCTGATCCCGCTGGAGTTCAACGTCGGTCCTCATCTGGCGGACGTACAGATATATCGATATTACAGAATGCAGGATGGAATGTTAAGTACAAACCAAGACATCCAGCAGTGAAAGATAGAGTGAATGCAGTTAATTCATTACTACTAAATAGTAATGGTGAAAGTAGATTATTTATAGATCCGAAAGCAAAAGAACTGATAAAGTCACTTGGCCGCTTCAGTTATAAAGAAGGAACTCTTATACCGGATAAAGGCGGTAAAAATGATTATTCACATTTCCCAGATGCGTTAGGCTATGGGGTAGAGTACTTGTTCCCAGTGACAAGACAATTTAAGACCCAAAGTAAACAAACATTTGGAATGTATTAAAGGAGAAAATATATGTCTTACTTAACTAAAGACACAGTCAAAGAAGTTAATCCAGTATATAAAAAACATATCGAAAGATGGCGTTATTTCTGGGCATCATTCAATGGAGGATTTGACTATCGTAATAGTTCGTTAGAGATGCTTCGTAGATATATGAATGAAGACAGCCAACCAGGACAACAGTACGAGCAAAGATTAAACTACACAGCACTTGAAAACAGTTGCAAGATGATAGTAGACACGTACAGGGCATTCTTATTCAGAACCCTACCAGTGAGAGCGTTAGGTAACTTGAATAAACTACCGTACACCGAAGATTGGCTTAATTCAATAGACCTAGATGGGACTGATATTGACCAATTTATGAAAGAGGCTAACAGTCTTGCTATGATTTATGGGCACATATGGGTATTAGTAGATAAACCACAATCAGGCACAGCAGTAACACTAGAACAAGAAATCCAACAAGGTATAAGACCATATGCACAACTTATAACACCTGAAAATGTTATGGATTGGGAATATACAAGAGTAAACGGACGTTATGTGTTAAACTATTTAAAGCAAAAAGAACACGAAGACAAAGAAATTCTTATCGTTAAAGTGTGGACAAATGAATCAATATGTCGATATCAATATACAAAGAAAGACGAAAACTTAACACTATTAGAAGAACTACCAAACACAATTGGTGAGATTCCATTTGCTATGTTAAAAGCAAACCCATCACACACTCCTGGCCTTGGACTATCTGACATAGCGGACGTTGCAAAGATACAACAAGCAATATTCAACCTAATGAGCGAAGCAGAGCAGTCAATAAGGGTGTCCGGACATCCATCTCTTGTGAAAACTAGCGACACAGATGCAAGTGCCGGCGCAGGGGCTATAATTACCGTAGATTCTAATCTGCCTGGTGAACTTAAACCATACTTACTACAACCATCAAGTGCTAACATTGACTCAATCATTAAAGTACTAAAAGAACACCAAGAGATGATTCTGAAGATGGTACACCTACAGGGAGTAACAGCACACAACACCGTTGCTAAAAGTGGTATTGCACTACAAACAGAATTTAGTATGCTTAACACGAGATTGGGTGATAAGGCTGACAGCCTAGAAAGACTAGAACACAAGATATGGAAGTTATTCCAAGTGTGGACTGGCGTACAAGCAGATGATGAGTTCTTAGTGGAATACAAGAAGAAGTTTGACTTAAGAGACGAAAACAATGACCTAGCAAACTACAAAACAGTACGAGAAATGGGTCTACCAAGTGAAACACTAAACAAAGAATTGGACAAACAAATCGCCCGCATAGTTGTTAAAGATGGTGATGTGTTAGATGAGATTGTTGACGAAATCAACAATGCAGAGACAGTAGAGAGAGATTTAGATGCTGAGAGACCAGCAGAGCCAGATGTACCAGGAATCGCAGAATAATGTGCGTATTCCTAGTGCATCTTTTAAACTTAAATAAATACTAGTGTTAGAGTAAAATAATTTAACATTACAACCACTCCAAAGGAGGATACTATGACTACCATAGAAGAAACAAATGTAGGAACAGCAATTGAACAAGCAACTGAGTCTACCGCTGAAGAAACACCAACTCAGGCAGAAAGAACTTTTAATCAGGATGAAGTTGATGCAATCGTCAAATCCAGACTAGCAAAACAGTCGAAGAAGTACGATGATATTAACATCACTGAATATCGTTCACTTAAAGCAGAACAAGAAAAAATTAAATTAGAAGAACAGAAGAAACGAGGAGAGTTTGAGCAAATATTGACTGAACAAAAAGCAGACTATGATGCCAGACTAAACTCAGTTAAATCTAAACTTCACAGTGTACAAGTTGATGGTGCACTATTATCAGCAGCCAGTTCACGGAATGCCGTGAATCCGTCTCAAGTAGCATTGCTACTAAAAGATAAAGTGACATTAACAGATGACGGTGAAGTTCACGTTCTGAACGACAAGGGAGAAGTTATGTACGATAAAGAAACAGCCTCTCCAACAACTGTTGAGACTTTAGTTAATAATTTCTTAGATGCGTCACCACATTTCTTAAGAGCAGGCCCTAGTGGTTCTGGTTCTGTAGGCACAGTGGGAGAAACAACAAATAACGCAGTGGACATATCTAAATTAGATATGACCAACCCAGCAGACAGAAAGACTTATAAAGAATTGATGAATGCAGGTAAATTAACAAACTATTAATATAAGGAGTCATAACAATGGCAAATTCAGCATACGCATCGGGCATCAACTTAGATGCATTGATGGTAAACACAAAAGCCGCGACAGTATATGCCGCGCAAGAGTCCAGCCTATATCTATCGGGTGGCATCGTACCTATGGTAAACGTACCAGCAGGTTCAATTACAGCACAAGTCCCAGTAATGGGCGCGGTAACAGCAACTAAACTATCAGCAGAAGCGGCACCAGGTGTAGACCTAGACGCAGTTCTTCCTGCTGATGTTAAAAAACAAATCACTTTAGACCTCCATGCGGCACGTTCAGTAGTTCGTGACCTTGGTGGTGTTGACCCACAAGAAATTGGTCGTATATTAGGTTCAGCAGTTGCAAAATCTGCCGACACTACAGTTACAGCGGCTATGAAAGACTTAACAGGTCAAGAAATGGCAGGCGCGGCTGGTACAGCAGACTTGGCATTAGCAGATATCTTTGCGGCAGTAGAGACAATTCGTGGTAACGGCGAGACTGGTGAGTTATTCGGTATTATCTCAACGAACCATTACGCTAAATTGTTAGAAGCAATTGGTAACAATGCATTCGCTGGTGGTGACTTCCAAACATCGGCTATGAGAAATGGCTTCTTTGGGAAAATTGCAGGTGTAAATTGCTTTGTTTCAAGTTACCTGAACAACACAGATATGGGCGTTCCAGGAACACCATTAACTATCAACCCAGCAATGGCAGTATTCTCTGGTGATGCACTTAGAGGTGCTATCTCTGGTGGAATTAACCTAGAGATTGAACGTAGGGCCGCTGCGGTTGGATTTGATGTTGTGGCGAGTGCCGCGATGGGGGCAGATACAATTGATGCTTCTCGTGGTGTTATCATTCACGACGACCAATCATAATCCTAACTTAGGACTATAACGAAAGATATGAGGGCATTGCCCTCATATCCTCACAAAGGAGAATAACATATGACGATGTCAACTGACGCAAATTTGATAGAATATTTACCAGAGATACTAAACTATGGTATTGACGAGTTTCCGGCAGAACACGGAAGAGCAAGAGATGATATTCTTCGTAGATTGAGAACAGAATGGTGGCCAAAAACATCGTACACTGGAATAGATAATGAAATGGATTCTACAAAACTGACAGAATCACAATTTACAAAGTGTGCAACATACTTGGTGTTGGCTGATTATGCACTCCCACAACTCACAAAATGGAACTCGGAGGGAGAAGAAGACAGATTTCAAGTGATGATGAACCATTACCAGAAAAAGTATGAAGAAGAATTTAACTCAATACTATATGATGGTGTCGAGTATGACTCTAACGATGATGGAGTAGTTAAAGACTACGAAAAAGAAGCAAAACATTACAGCAATAGATTGTACAGATAATGTCAAGGCTAGACACAAAATCATTTAAAAGAGACCTAAAGAAATTAAAAAAGGGTGTAAATAAAGGAATAACAAAAGGGAATGAGAAAGCAACAGAAAGTCTGTTAAATACTATACTTGAAAGAACAGCAAAAAGCCGAGGATTAAAAGGCACATTTCCAAAGTACACCAAAGAATATGCAAAAAGAAAAAAGAGCAAGAAAGTAGATTTAAGAGTGTCAGGTGATATGTTAGATTCACTTAGAGTGACAAAAAGACAGAATAATACAATGCTAATAGAATTTGCTGATAAGAAACAAGAAAAGAAAGCAGAAGGTGTTAGCGAAAAGCGTCCATTTATGGGCTATACAAAGAAAGAATGGCGAGAATTTCAAAAAACATTTGGTAAAGAATTTAAGAGACACATATGAGTACTAAAACAAGTTATAGAGAAAACATCGCCAAAGATATTGTCAAGGCGATAAGAAGTATTAAGTCGGTACGATATACAACTAGAGATGTAATCGAACCTGATGAATTAAGCGATGCACAGTTTCCAGCAGTGCTAGTTCAGACTGGCTCAGAAGTTAAATCAGAGTCAAGTATGGGTCACGACAGAATGGGAACAATTGAATACGAACTGACTGGGTTTGTTAAGGGGAAGTACTTAGATACTGCCCGAAACAAATTAGCAGATGCGTTAGAAGAGAAATTGTACGAAGACAGAACACGAAACTCGTATGCTGTTGATACAATAGTAACGGAAGTCATTACTGATGGTGGTGTGATATTTCCGATCGGTGCTATACAAGTTATGGTCACCGTTGAATATATTCACCAGTCAGGTGATTTAACAAAGTAAATCTTAAAGGAGATTAATTATGGCAGTTATAAAAGGTAAAGACGGAACAGTTTCAGCAGGTGGTTCTAACGTAGCCAACGTTACATCGTGGAGTTGTACACAAGAAGCAGACGTCCTAGAAACGTCAGCGATGGGAACAGGCGGCGCTAAAACATACGTTGGTTCAATGACATCTTGGAGTGGAACAGTTGAATGTTTCTTAGATACATCAGCACAACACGGCGCATTAACAGTTGGTGATTTAGTTGCATTAGTACTAGACACAGATGGTTCTGGTAGTGCTGGTTCAGTATATTCCGGTGATGTTATCGTAACTTCTGCGGCTACAACAGTTGGAGCAGCCGATATTGTTACAGTGAGTTTTGATTATCAAGGCACTAGTACTTTAACGATAGCGTAATAGTATGAGTGTTTTAAACAATGCAAAAACGCATTTCAAGGGTGTAATAGGCGGTGATTTAGTTTCGATTGATGTTGAAGAATGGAAGACAAAGATATACTTTAAACCATCTGCAACATTAAAGCAAACAGAAGCAATAATCGCCTTACACTCTGAAAACAAATTAGCCGAAGCCATGGCTACCGTATTAATCATACGGGCGTTAAATGAAGATGGAAGCAAAATGTTTGTGGGAGCAGACAAGTACGACTTGATGAACAATGTAGACCCATTGGTCATAACTCGTGTGTCATCAGAAATATTAGACTACGAGCCTGAAATTGAGGATATAAAAAAAAAGTAGAAACGGATAACGATGTCTATTTTATGTTCCAACTTGCGGAACATCTGAATATGAAGGTTGAAGACATTATGTCAATGTCTAGGACAGAATATGCTGGTTGGAACACATATTTTGAACTGAAAAATGAAAGGAGCAAATAATGCCAAACCAGTACACAGCAAAAATTCAGATAACGGCAGAAGACAAAGCATCAGGCTCAATAGATAAATTATCCAACAAGTTTGACCCTCTTAATAGAAAAGCGAGAAAGTTCGACAAGAATATGTCGAAAGCAGACAAGTCTATTAAGAAGTCAAGCAAGTCAATGAACAAACTAAAATCTGCAATGGGCTTAGCCGCTGTTGCGGGTGCCGCATTTGCTGCCGTTAAACTTGTCGGTAATAAGATTAACGATATGGATAGTTTGGCTAAATCAGCCAGAGCCGCTGGTGCCGCATCATCTAACGAGGGATTCAAGGGATTCCAAGTACTTAAACAAGCAATGAGTGAAGCGGGCATCGAAGCCGCGACATACGATAGAGCCCTGTTACAAACAACCAGCAGACTAAAAGCAGGTACAGAAGGCCAGAAGTCATACAAAGCAATAACAGACAAACTTGGTAACTCAATTAGAACGTCGAACGGTGAATTAAAAACTGGTCCAGACTTGCTAATAGCAATGACTAACGCTCTGAATGATGGCACAATATCAACTGAAGACTTCGCTAAAGTAGTGGGTGGTCGTGCTGGTCCTTTGATTCAACAGCAGTTTGCGTCAATCAATAAGACAGCGGAAGACTTACAAAAGACACTAGACGATACAGCACAACATACTGACATTATCAATTTGAAAGATGCCAAAATGGCAGAATTGTTCAATGATAATATATCCAGACTGAAGAATTCATTTGGTAGTCTGATGACAAAAGCGATACGACCATTGCTACCAGTTCTAAACAAATTAGTCGAGTCTGCACTTAGAGTTATGCCACCAATTGTAGAGAAAATAGGAGCGGCATTCAGTGCTATAGGAGAAGTTCTAGGGCCATTGGCTAAAGTGTTATTCCCATTAATATGGAAGTCATTGTGGCCAGTTAGACTGGCATTTAAAGTATTCGGATTCTATATTAAGACCATTATATTTCCAATATTTAAAGTACTCATAACGATAGTCACAAAAGTGGCAGAAGTTATTTCAGGATTCGTTGATGGAATAATAAAGGCATTCACAGCAATTAAAACATTTGGTGGTAAAATCGCTAAGTTCTTTGGATTTGGTGAGGGTGACGAAATTGAAGTTACTGGTAATAAGAATGTTAACCAAACATTAGATGTCGTTGATAAAATGAAAGAAAAAACTAGCAGTACTAGTACATTCAACAAGAACGGTAAAAAAGGACTAGTAACATCAAGTCTGGCAGTACCGTCAAACTTAACAGTCAACGTCGCTAGACTGAACGTTGATGGTGCTGATCCAGTTGGAAGTCAAAAAGCACTAGAACAATTAATCAAGGGTGTTGCGTCCCAGACAGCAGTAGACGTTCTCATTCAAAACCAAAGATTCGGAGGATTATCAAGTGCCTAGTATACCATTACCAAACAATTTATCTATAAACTCATCATATGCACAGTCGGGTAGAACAAGACTTGTAGAATTTGGTGACGGATACGTACAAAGAACACCGTTAGGAATCAATAATAGAATAAGAAGCATTGTAGTAGTACACGAGAATCTTAGTTCAATAGACGCGGCGACAGTACTATCTGTATATGATAGTGTACAAGCGTCGGGTGACCCAATTACCATAACGTCTAATCAAATGTTAACAACAGACGGAAAGTTTCACGTCTTAGAAGTCAATGTTGAAATGGCAGATAATGATAGAAGAACTATTTCAGCAACTATGAGAGAGGTCTTTGATTTATAATGGCATACATTGAAGAAGAAGTACAAAAATTAGTCACTGACCCTATAGTTGACCTGATAGAGTTTGACTTCACGTCAATTCCTACAAGGACAGAAAAAGTGTATATAGCATCAAGCCTACAAACTGGCTCTGGTCCACAAACTGGACAGCAAGTTAAGTTTCAGTGGCAGGTGAATAATTATGAACACATAGACTTTAAAGCATCTGGATTCTTATCTGACTTAACAGGCTCAACCGCAGAACCTGAGTTGACGGTGGCGGCAGACTTACTATATGCACTATCATCGTGGCCCAATCTTGACCTTATAGACTATAGAGGCGTCATAGTTAAAAGAAGAAGAGTGTTTGTTTCTAATACAGAAGCAGTACAACCACAGTCATACTACATTAAAAAAGTCAGTGTACTCACTTCAAGTGAGATAACATTTGTATTAACACCTAACCGTAGTACAGAACGACTTAACAGAAAAAGTTGCAACATATTGGATATATAAATTATGCCAGCAGATAAGACACATTTAAGAAACAGATATAAAGGTATCCTTGATGTAAACGAGGAGGGTAAATTTGAAGTCGATATGGAGAAATATAATAAAACCGTATTGGCACAAACCAAACAAACAGCCAAAGTTACAAATGCCTTAGATATACACGGGTCACAAGTTCAATTCTCAACATACACCGCCAATAAAAATATTAAAGAAGAAAAACCTGTCACTGCTGATGGTATAGAAATGGGCTACCAAATTGAAAGAGGTGTTGTGCCAATTATATACGGTCACGTTGGAATGTCAAGTACACAGTACGATAAAGGACAAATTCTCAGTGAGTTAGACTCTTCGAAAGTTAGACAAACAATTAGAATACCACTATCTGAAGGTCCTATTGTTGGACTGTCATACCAAGATCCAGCGACAGTTATTGATAACACAAATGTGTACGTAACCCCTGGAATAGCAAACCCAGAACACGCTAAAGCAGTACTCATCAATCGTAAACATATAGTTGACCCGACAACAGACAAAGCAAACTATGAAGATGTTGATGTAGTAGTAACAAAGGGCGCTGGTAACACTACAAACTACCAGACATTCTCAATTACACAGTACGAACCGATAATTGCAAACCCGTCAACTGGTGCATTAGATGTTCCTATTGAAGTTGAAGAACAAAAGACATTTATAAACGACTTATCTGACGTACAAGCAACAGACAAAGGCCCCGACAGTATTATTTATTGGAACTCAGATAACGGACAATGGGAATCCAAATCACTCAGCGAGATGATGCGTGACGCACAAGTTACAGTAACCGGCGGCACGGGCGGCACGGGTGGCTCTGGTGGAGGCGGCGGAGACGGTGGACAAGGCGGAAGTGGTGGGGTCGGCTCATTCGCTGAAGCAATATATTACACTCAATGGAATCCACCACCAACACACGTTAGAGTTCAATACAGTGGAACAGGTCAACCAGTAGACGAAACGAGCGTAGTAACAACTACAACTACAACTGACCCAGAAGAATTACCAGCACAAATAACACCACACGGAGCACCATTAAGAAATATAGACCAAGTAACACCAGAGTTCTCGTGTAATATGTCATTTGCTAACGTTGACGAAAAAGTAAAAGAAATATCGATTATAACGAACTTTCCAGATGGCTTATATAAAGAAATTAAGACTGAGACTGAAACTAAAACAAATCCAAACCCACACGAAGACTTACACCACGAAATTAAAATATGCGACACAATTAGAGAACCATTGGTAGCAATGGGAAGCAGTCTGAAAGATGCACGAGGAACTGTACAATCAGATGGTGGTGGTAACTTAGAATGTCTACTGCCAGACATTGAAATAGTAACAATTGCTGGCGGAGGTGCTTCTGAGTCATACGAAAAAGCAACAACAATCACTAAGACAACAGGTCACGTTTGGGTGCGTTATGTACTAACGACAGAGTTATGCGACAGAGAGTTTGTTTTGGATGAAGGCACATATGAAATATCAGGCTTAGAAGTGTCTGCGTACGAACATAAAGAAACACTAGCACTTGAGAATATGAACGCTGGGTCAAGAACTGTACTGACAGGTGACTTAAGAGGAACACACCAGTTAGGTCCATTCTCAGATGATGAAAACGCCAATTGCGATACGACACTTGTTGAAGACTACAACTGGTCAGAGTATGATTTAGAAGATTACTTAGATATGTATCCTGGTCAAATTATCAACAGTGTAACCGGTGAATCGAAAATAAAGATATACACTTGGATTGAAAATAGATATTTCTACAATGACACAACATTAAATGAAGAAGGTCGAATAAAAATTGACGACTATAGATTATCAACAAACTGTTATTTTAAAGAAGTTAGAATAGAAAAACCTATGGATGTCTTTGGAGACTATTATAGTACAGGTACTACAGTATTGACTAAACCGTTTCACAAAAGTGAGCCAAACCATAAATGGCGATGGGGTAGAAGACTAGGTGGACAAGATGATAATAACTTTAAAGCAACACTAAACACAAAAGCATTTGAATTAGAAGATAAAAGAATACAAGCAGGTTTGGCTGGCGGTCAATACCTTGACTTCTCATATCCAGTTCCACTTGCTATAATGGCGAATATTAATCCTGGAAGTAGTGGTGGTACTGGATCCGGTGGTGATACTGGAGACTCCGGAGTAGTTGGTAGTCCTGGTCAGACTGGTACAGTAACTGTGCCAGTAGTTGAGCCTATACCAACAGTAGATTGTTCGAAGAGTACATACGATAGTACAATCGCCTCACAAACTATAACATTAGGGAATATAACAGTCGCTAACACTGATGCCGCTATGATTAACACTCTTACTATTTCAGTGGCAGCAACAACAGGAACATTGTTTCCAAATCCACCATTAGCAAGTGGTGTAACAGTTGTGTCAGGAACTAATACAGAAACACTTGTGTTATCAGGTACAGCAGCCGCATTACAAAACACATTAACGACTGGGATTAGACTGGCTGTGGCATCATCAGCATCTGGTACATTAGAACTGAACAATTACATTATAGGAACAGGATCGAAAGGCACAAGAAAAATATGCCAAATATTAGATATTCCAGAGAGAGACACGAACACGTCACGTCTACACCACGATACGAATTCATTTGTTAAACCAGTTCCCGCAGGCGCACTACTTAGAAACACAATTGCTTGGGTAGATATGGCATATAGACCAAAACAAGATGAAGAAGAATTAAAACTAGAAGAACTACAGTTCATCGTAGGTGGTAGAGATGATATGGAAGCACCATCAGAAAATGACTTGTCATTATCATTATGGATAGATGCTGACTACACTAGTACAACAAAGAATTGGACAAACAACACTGCTTGGGTATTCTGGGATTATCTTACAAATGAAAATTATGGATTGGGCCTAGACATCGTTATGGATGCAGAACAAAAAGAAACACTTGCAATAGAAGTATATAAAGCGGCGCAATGGTGTTCACATATACCAACAGGTTCTACTGTTCCAGCATCGACATTCGACGGCGTAATACACGGCGCAGAATCAAAGATTGAAGCCCTACAGAAGATAGCAGGACAGATGCACAGTAGACTACGATTTATAAATGGTAATCCTAGGCTAGTGAGTGATTTTATGAGTCATTCGTGGACTAGTGACACTTACACACACACTCCAACAGTAAAGAAAATAGTCAACCAAACAAATGCGGCTAACTTAACTTATGTTGGTGGTTCAATGGAGAATATATTTAATGTAGTAAATGTTAAATGGAATAACCCAACAAACTATCACAAATCAGAAATAGTACGATACGAAAATGCTGCCAGTATTACAAAATACAGTGAGAGAGAACAAGGACTAGAAACATTTGGATGTGCAAACGAACAACAAGCAATGTGGACAGGTGCTTGGTACTTTGAAACAAACCAAAGCAACACTGACACAGTTTCATATATGGCTGGGTGGGATCACTATGACACTATCCCAGGAGACTTGATTTGTCTAGTAGACGAATATAGACCAGACTCATCGGACAAAGGCGGAAGAGTTGCTTCAGTGAACGGCTCGACACTCACATTAGACAGAGACGCTGGATCAGGTAATATTGCAGTTATGGACAGTCTTGGTGTAGTACTATACGGAACAGCATCGGGCACAACAGCAACAGTTACTGGTGGTGCAATAATTCCAGGCGCTGTGTGGAATGTCTATCAAGGCGATGATGAACCACAGGGTGCAAATTACAGGATTATTGCTATAGAAGAGTCAGAAGACGGAATGTACGCCGTGTCAGCGGGTAAATATGACCCTGCTAAATATGATAGAGTGTGGACGAATACAATATAAGGAATGAAAAATGATAGGAATTAGCACAGGATATACACCATTTGGAGAAGTATCATTTGGATATGCCGCTACTGAAATAGGAACAAATTACACAACATCAGGCGACGTAACACTGACGATAACACATACTGGAGGTAACTTCGATAGTACTGGACATATATCAACACCAACCAGTGGTAATACTTCATCAGTATTCGATAAAACACAAGAGAAATGGTCAGTAACTGGTTCAGTTGCAGAAGTTGATGCAATTCTGACATCGCTCGTATTCTTTCCAGCAGATAAGTCAACAGTACGAAATTGGACACCTACAGCATTAAAGTCCAATACGACATCTGGTAATTTTGGTACATCTGAAAATCCACCAACAATTGGTGCTACAACATTTAGTGCTGTATTGACAGACACAAATGGCGCAGTTGCAAGTGAAACTATTACATTTACTCCAGTAGAAGTTGAATACGATAATCAAAGACCATACTTCACAGCGATTCCACCAGCAACAACTTCATTACAAACTAACACACAAAATCAAGCACTTAACTTTGGAACTATTGCACACGGCTCTGATGATAAAAATGTTAGAGTATACGGGTTATTTCAAAGCCATGCGAGTTCAGGAGCACTTACTGACATACTAGATAACAGTGCTGGACATATTGAGACAACGTCTGACAAATATATCGGAACTAAACTACCAGATACACCAGATCCCTCGAACCCAGTATCAAGTACTAGATTTGATTTCACAGGAAGTTTGAGCGAAGCACAAGCATTCTTGGATACCCTAGAATACGGCACAGACTCGAACAACACTACATTTAATTTATGGTTAATATTAACAGACGGCCAAATAGGCACCCAAGTATTTACAGTGTGTCATTTCCCACAAACACTTAATATGACAACGTTTCCAGACCAAACAATCACTGAAGATGCTAACTTATATTTCACAAATGCAACAGGAGTATCATTATCAGGATTCGGTGGAATAGAAGCAGATGAATGGTACGCTACTTTTACTATTGATAGCACAGGATTACCAGGAGTAGACAGCGTTGTAGGTGGAACATTAAGCGGTAATGTATTCACAACAACAACATACTCGTCATTTAGCGCCCTAATGGGAGCGATGGGTTCAACTAGAATTAATATAATTGATGATTTCAACACAGAGTTCAGCATAGACGTTGCAGTACACGGTGCTAATAGTCTATATGGTACTTCTTATGCATTAGCAAACCCACAAACTATAAATGTCACAATATTAGACACAGATGAAGTGAGTTACCCAAATACATCACACACGTACACCGAAGATACACAATATAATTTTAACAATGGCGTTGGAACATATCCAATGATTGGACACCCAACAACTGATACATTTGAAGTAGTATTCACTTTTCCTTCTTCGACATCAACCCCTGGAATGTGGAGACACGGTTCTGCTGGAACAGTATCAAGTACAGCAACTACTTTTACAGTAACAGGAGTGAGAGATGACGTTAACACAGCATTAAGTAATCTATATTATAATCCTGGTGCTGACTTCAACGGTAACCATACTATAACGTTCACAGTTAATAGAACAAGTGGCGATTTAACTTTCCATACAACAACAAATGGTCAATTCGTTATGACGGGTGTCAACACAAACGAAGTTAGCCAAACCTCTACAACAGATATAGACTGGGAAGAAGATGTATACAAAACTTTCGATTCGACTCTTTCAATAGTAGATACAGCAGCCGACAGTAATAGTTCACTTCCTGCTTGGGGCTCAGAGTACACACTTACTGCAAGAGGTAAATATATGGACTGGTCACAGACACCAGCAGTAGGAGTTGCTTTAGCAAATGTTGAATGGGACACAAATGTGACGTCGTACACATCTAAAACTGGAACAGGAACAGTTGCTGACCCATTGATTATCGTAGGAACTAAAGCACAGATAAACGCGGTACTTGCTGATTTAAAGATGAAAGCAGATGCTGATTTCTCTGAATCGCCAGCGACGGGTGGTGCAAGTGGTACTGACGGCCAGTTCTGGATTGAATACCATATAAAAAGAAACATCGATAACGCGGTACTTACAAACTACACTCTAACCACACAATTTAATCCAGGGACGACAAACGGTTACTCCCATACCCAACAAAGTGACATCGCTTGGACAGAAGAGAACACACAAGACTTTACCACAGGACTATTGATTACAGATAAAGCCGATGAAAATAGTGATTATGCTCAACACCAGTCAACATATACAGCAAGTCTACAGTTACAAAAATGGGTTACGAATCAATACTTAGACTTTACTGGGCTAACTTTGAGTACAACAACTACATCAGGTATTACGACTGCTGGTTCAGGAACACAAGCGTCGCCATATACTATTACAGGATTAAAGAGTGATGTGAACATAGCACTTGCTAACTTGAGAATAACTCCAGAAATAGATTTCACTAGTACTGACCAAACATCAGCACCGGTTGGTGGAAGTTATGTTATTGGACAATTAACAAGAAATCAAGACTCAGTAGACTTAGTTACGACAGTTGGCACCGACTGGTCTCAACCAATACTGGCTGGCGTCGAAACACTTGAATACGATTGGGGAGCAGGTGGACAATCATACTACGAAGACATTGCAGACCAACACATATTTACCAACGCTGGCTTACGAATTAGAGATGGAGCAGAAGCAATAGATTGGACAGTTACATACGAATCAACAATTCGAATAGAGCCAACAACAGCAGGTGTATTAGACAACGGCGCACACACGAAAACAATGACAGGGTCGAAAGCATCTGTAAACGCACAAATTAATGCAACAACTTGGACACCTGTCGCTGAAAACAACGACACGCTTACTGCATATTACACACAAGACAGAATTCTAGGCGGAGTAACGACAAATCAATTACCAGAAACACAGATATTTACAGCAAATGCGATTGCTACAGCAGAATATGTGTACGGAACTGCAAACAGTAATATTCAATATGTAGTACCCGACACTGCAAATCCTGTAGTCCCAGGACAAGTATTACATCCAAAACAGTTAGCGACTAACAAAGGATTATCATATAGTACACCAATTACTATAACAGATATGTACGAAGATGGTGGGGCATCACAATACAAACTTGAATTCACTGGTGTACCAACGGGTGCACTATTACACGACCAAGGGGGTCAATTTCCAGTTTCTAACCCACACTCAATTGAATGGACTTCTAAAACAAATATAGCATTCTTGTTAGCAAATGGTATTCGTGTCTCTGGCGCTACAACATCATTTAATCTAGCATTCACATTGTATAGAAAGACAGCAACAAACATAGAAACAACATTAGACACAGGCAGTCTGACTTACACATACTTATCCGGACTGTCGACACTATATCGCTATACAACCGCTGGATACAAAATAGTGACAAGTGGAAGTTCTGTACACGCTATATCTGAAAGTCTAAACCAAACAACTAGCGGATATTATGGATACGGTCAACCCCGATACGACGTTACAATTGTTCCAGCAACATCAGGTTACACTCTTTCGATGAATAATGTAGCATCGAATATGACCTATGGAGCGACGAGTGGTTCACCACAAGGTCACGGCACAGGATTTCATTATATTATTGACACATCTGTGAATCAACCAACCAGTGCCGCTTTTACAAATTCAGCAATACACACGTCTGACCTGACATTGACAACAAATTACGGCACATATGATACGGTCACTAATGTTAGTTTCAATACAACAGCAGTTGGTACATCTGACCAGTCAAATTACGGTAACATTTATCCATATACAAACACAGACTTTCTTAGAAAGACAAGTGGATATTGGGATGGAACATATGCAATACCACAATATCGTGCAATGGAATTAGATGGTTCTATGCAAAGCACAGGTGCAGATATATCACAAAGATTCGAAGCACAATTTACAAACTCTGAAGACCAACCAATTGGTGGATTTCATAGATGTTTGATGTCTGGGCCACAAAGTTATTTCTACGCATTTAGACTTATGAGAGACGGTCAATACGGTAGTAACACAGGAGACGTGACTATCGAAATGTTCACACAAACGTCACCAAACGGAACTTGGATGCCAGGGAGTGGTAACCAGATGCCTGGCGCAACAATTAAATCTGGTTATAGTAATTTGTATACTAGTCCGGATTACGAGTTTTATTGTTCGATTCACGATGTGAAATACGATTCAGCAAATCAGGACATTTATGTTCTATCTATATTACAAGTCTCAGGTTCAGCGGCGTACGCCAATATTTACAAATTACACTATGACGGTGTAGCAACGGGAATAGGAAGTCATACGTCATATGCTTGGTCACTTGTTAAAGAGTTTCAGATTCTATCGTCAACTGAACTATATGATGTAGAAGCGTATTTAAGTAATGATTGCTCAAGTGTCGTAATGATGCAGACTGAACTTAGTAGTTCAGGTGCTATTGACACTACTGCCAGTGTCAATAGATTAAGAGTATACGACAAAGACCAAGGTGGAACAAATAACTGGGGACTTGCAGTAACACAAAACTACACAGCGTACATAGTTGATGCGTATAATAAAACCGAAAGACCAAAAGGCACAAGAAAGCAAGGATTCTTTCACGACCAACTGTATTGTGCATACAACGGAGTAGACACATTTATAACTGGTGATGGCTATAAAGTGTTCCAAAAGAATCAAGGCGGAACAAATACTTGGAATGAAAATGCAACACTATCAGGTCAACTATATTGCTACGCCGCTAATTGGCTACCTTATACCCAAAATCACGGTACATTCGGATTCACACAAGATTATCTATTCTTTGCTGGTAATAAACACGTACAGATATTTGATAAATCGACATTCCAACCACTTACAAATGGAGCACCTGCAAACAACAACATAACTACAGGTGTCAATACGTTAACTACGTCAGGCCAAGGAGTATTTTACTATAATATAGGTCAGTCAGACTTTGATATGCCATTACATCCGACGTTAGACACTTCACTTGACCATAACACAGTAGTAGTGTCACACCACAATGCTGACGGATTAGACTCGCCGACAGCAGGCCACGAAATACAATATAAAATCTACAAACTAGTAACATAATGAAAATACAACTATATAACGAGAAACAATCGTACACTGTAATGAAGTTGGATGCTATGCTCCAGAAAGCCGAAATACTCGGCTCCTGCGACTTTAACGAGTTTCAGATGTACATTATTGAGTTCAGAAAACTACCCAAAAAGTCACAAATTAGATACGAGCATTTGTTAGAATCTATGATGAATCTATACGACTCAGAGGATGAAGAACTATGCTATTAGATGGCGAAAACTGGTACTTCTTTAACGATTACAAAGAGAAATTACCATCACCGAAATCGAATTATCAAGTTAGAACATTCTGTAATAGAAAAGAATATGAATGCTTCGTATTAGCATCCTTAGACGAAATGAACAAACTGAGATATGAAAAAGAAGTTGGTGGATTCTCAGTACTGAACACATTTGAAAAACCTTATCCAGTGTACTGTGCGTCATTGACGACATCTGACATTCAGCATATATTAGACAAGTACGAGTTACAAGGCATATGGGTATATCGACCGACAGTTAAACTAACATACGAGTAACATAATGGCATATAAGAAAAAACCAAAAAAGAAATAAACCACCTGTTTTAGTACGATAAAATAAAAAAGTACTAAATAAGTCTATACAAGACTTGACATTTAATGAATTGCGTGTTATAATTGTATAAGAATCGATAGAGAAATATAGAACAAACTGAGTGTGTTTCATACAAATCACATCTAGGGTCAGCCAAGATCCTTCCCCTTAATACTTCTGTTTCTATCGATTCAATCGTTATGTGAGTCTCGGGTTTTTCATCTCCGTGTTATCCAGAGACTCACGTAGCAACCCATCTCCCAAACAACCCCCAAATGACCCAAAACAATTGCTCTTAGCAAATCTCTGATTTGCCGTCAAGCCTGTGCGTAGCACAAATAACTACTTGACTGACTGACTAGAAGCATTTACTAGTAACTCTTTACTACTAACTGTTAACTATAACTAGAGTCCGCACACCCACAGCACAAAAATCGCAAAAAAAACAACATTAATCGACAAAACACTTGACTAATGATAAATATTGGTGTATAATAAGACATACAACAACAACGGAGAAGCAAATGACACAAATAAATTTACTACAACAAGAAGAAGTACTTGCATACCAAGTAGACGTCTTCGACAACGTACAGAATGCAATAAGACATAACAGAAAGAGAAGCAAGAACGCATCAGACTTCACAATATCGTTAAGATTAGAAACAGAGAACACGAACGGCTGGCTAAACTTACAATCACAAGTGACAGTCGGCAGAAAACCATCACAAACAAAACGAGCAATAAGAACTCATATAGACTTAGAGATATTTAAAGAAATAATGATTCAACGAGAAGATGCAGTACTGCACAACACGACAGGATTTGATATAAAACCAGTCATATCGTCATTCTATAAAAAGAAAAACAAGAACGAAGGTATGATACCAAGTTTCTATTGTATGCTAATGAAAGAGAAAAATGAAGATTACGGATTATATATAAGACTAGGCGACTGGATAGAGTACGCAATATTAAGACAAAAAAACAGCGAAACACATACAATATATTCAGCAGAAGAAAGATATAAGTACGCTGAAGGATTTCAACGAAGAGGATATTAAATGATACGATGTAGATTTACAAAGAGAAATACAAGTACAGTAATATATATGATTATTGACCACGAACAAGACAAGTGGTATCCGAGTACACGTCCAGCGACAAAACAAGAAATACAAAAGATACAAATCCGAGACGAAAGAAAACGAATGGATAGAATAATAAAAGAATACAATAAAAATAGACAAAACGCTTGACTAATGATAAATAGTAGTGTATAATAACTACTATGAACACAACAAAAATAAAGTTAAGAAACAATGTAACAGAACTGCTGAACGGCCAGACAGTACATTATATTAAGCGTGATATTCAATGCTCAGTAACATTCAGACACGATGAAGCAGACTTCTACGTCAATGAAAACAAAAAATCATACGAAACACTGAACAAGGCAGTACACGAATATTACAGAGAATACTTCAAGCAAAACAAACTTGACTTGAAGATAGCATTAAACGTCTGGATAACGATGAAAGACGAAAACGGCAGAACAGTAGACGAGATGCTCGAAAAATATAAAAATGAAATAGAGTACAGAGATAACGAATTATACGAAGCGATAGAAATTCTAAAAAGAAAAATGAAGAAAAATAAAACAAACTTAACACTCAACGCGGCTCCAAACACGAGACTAGTGGGTCAATCAATAGTAGAATATCAGAGAGAACAACGAGAAAATATGAGATATTCACGACGAATCGCTTGACTAATGATAAATAGTAGTGTATAATAATAAGACAAACAACAAAAAAGGAGAAATAAATGGCACAAGCAACGTACACAAGAAAAGAACTAAAACAAATGGCAGACAAACTTCTCAACACGAAAAAGAAGCGTGACAGCAGACCACTCGTAAATGGCAGAAGAAGACGTCTCAGCAGAAAACAAAAATAAACGGAGAAATAAAATGATAGATTATGAAAAAATAAGACAAAGAGAAGTACACAGAATCAACGAAGAAAGCAAACAAGCGGCACTACAAGAACATAGAATAAGAGTAGTGAGAATGATAAAAGACGAAAGAAAGATCCGCAACGTCAACGCTGAAATAAAGTGGGAGACAATACAATGAAAAAAGGATTCACAAAAGAAGATTTCTATAATAAACTAAAAATAATGGACAACGGATGTTGGGAATGGACAGGTTCAAGGCATAGTCAAGGATATGGAATGACACGAATTAACGGTACACTCGTCAGATGCAACAGACTTGCACTAGAACTCGAAGGAATAGATTTAACCGATAAAGTAGCAATGCATATCTGTGATAACCCACCGTGTTGTAATCCAGCACATTTAAAAGCAGGAACGACCGCCCAGAATATAGAAGACAGAGACAATAAAAAAAGAACAGCAAAGGGCGAAGATTGCAGAAACACAATACCAGAACAAGACATAGATGATATAAGACAACTGTGGCTGAGCGGTCAATATAAGCAAATAGAACTTGCTGAGATGTACGGAGTACACCAATCAACGATAAGTTATCTGGTCAATAATAAAACTTGGAAGCACATAAAATGAAAATAAAAATAAACAAAGATGAGCATTCGCCGACAATGGTTATAGAGTTCATATCAGAAACATCTGAATTAGACCAATTCTTGGATAAATTGCATCCATTACTTTGTGTGATTGGTCAACACAAACTGCAATTTGAGACACTCGACAGGGATTACGACACTGACAACCAAGAAACAACAAGAAAACTCATAATAAAAGATATAACAGATGCGTTTTTACTTGACCTACAATGTTATTTTCTTACAGGAGATATCAGATGATTGAAAAAATATACAAAACAATAGACATAGAAGTCTTTTGGAATAGAATGAACTGTGAATTTAGATATGTAGGAATTAATGTTGATTTATATCGACAAAAGTTAGAGACCGCATTTAAAGAAGATAAGCAATGGGTGGTAGATGAATGGATTGAAAACTATGCTACACCACAAGAACTAAAGGATATATTATTTAAGGAGATGTACGATGACTATACAGAACTACGCTAAAGCAATAGAAGATAGATGTGAAAAAAACGAAGAAACAGGATGTTGGATATGGCAGAAGGCGACACATACACTCGGATATGCAATGATGCGCCACGGTAATAATATGAAAACAGTACAACGAATAATGGCTATTGAGTTAGAACTGTTTCCTATAGATAAAAACACAAGAAATACAAGAATAACAACAACTTGTGAAAACAAACTATGCTGTAATCCAGACCATATAACATCAATGACGTACACAGAGATGACCAACAGACGATATGAAAGAAAAGGCACAAATGGTAGATTCTCTGGTAAAGAACAAGATTTACTTATAGAATACAACCAAATGAAACAAAATAAGATTCCTAGGACGATTAACAAGTTAGGCGAGAAGTACAATTGTCACCCTTCACTGGTCTATCGTGCTATCTACAAAGCAAGAAAGATGTAAAAATTGTATTTATATATTAACAATAATGAACATAGTATAAATACTTATACAAGCGACGGCTTTAATAAAATTCTCTGGAGAACAAACAATGTCAACTCACGATATAACGATTGAGCAAGGTGCCTCCTTCTCAAAAACACTTACTCTGAAGGACGACAATGATGTCGTTATAAATGTCTCAGCAGACACATTTAGAGGTCAAGTACGAAAACACCATTCATCAACAGATATTCAAGCAACATTCACATTTGATCCAATAACTAACGGCACAAATGGAATAGTAACTTGGTCATTAACTGACACACAAACATCAGCAATGTCCAGTGGTAAACTTCTGTACGATATAGAATGGGTACAGACTAATGGCACAGTAACCAGAATCCTTGAGGGCATAGTAGATTCTACACCGGAGATTACACGATGAATTTAACAGTGGATAGTATAACTTATAGCGTAACAGTAGCCAGTGCGGCTGCTGACACAACAGTAACAACGAGTGGAACAGGAACGTCACTTATAAACACTTCAGCAGGTGGACAACACGTACTTAACTCACTTACAGCAGGTGCAAACGTCACATTAACTGATGACAATAATGGTAATTTAACAATTGCTGCCACAGAAGATAATCTGTCGAATAACACAACTTCTGATTTAGCAGAAGGAACAAACCAATATTTCACAGATGCACGAGTGATGACATCATTAGCAACAGTGTCTGGTGATATTATTCCTGACGGTAACCAGACAAGGTCATTAGGTTCAACAACTAACCAATGGCATTCAGTTCACGTTGGACCAGGTTCATTGTACATCGACGGGCATAAAGTATTAGGTTCGGATGCGGAAGGAACAATAAATTTCAGCACTGACACAGGTCAGACAATGGATTTCTTTGCCGGTGGCGGTAGTGGAACAGCAGGTGTTATCAATATGAGTTCTCGTGGTCAGATAACATCACTCACAGATGCAACAGTTAATTTAGGACCAGCCAGCAATGGCGGAACAATTAGGGCTCGTGGTGACTTAAATGTTAACGGAACATTAGATATTGATACAGCAGAGATTGGTGGATTCACAGTCGCTGGAGTTAAAATAGAAAACACTGGTAACATTGAATTAGAAACAGGTGCATTAGGTTATATTCACGCTATTACAGATGATTTGTATATTGGTCCCATAACCGGCGCAGTAAAAATCGATGAAGGTAGTATAACAACAACAGCAGGTAACTTAACTATTGGTGCTTTTGGCACAGTAGATATTGCAGGACATTATACTTCAGCAGAAACAGATAGTGCTATAGCGGCTTTAGTTGATTCAGCACCGGCAGCCTTAGATACATTAAATGAATTAGCATCAGCATTAGGTGATGATGCCAACTTTAGTACTACAGTAACAAACAGTATTGGCACAAAGTGGACACAAGATAACACAAAGATTTCTAACTGGGACACAGCATACGGTTGGGGTAATCACGCAACACCAGGATATATTACAGGATACACAGTAACAGAATCCGATGTAACTGGACATCAGGCAGCCTTAACTATAACTCAATCACAAATATCTGATTTACAACATCAAACAACAGCAACAATTATAGCGGCTGTTGAAGGTGAATCAACACTCGATTTAAGTGGCACAGTAACAATTGACGAACTCACATTTACTAATGGAACAACTGCTTATGGTGAAGTCTTTAACCAACTAGAAGCAGATGCAGGCAGAGTATTAACATTAAAAACATCGGGTGCCGCAGGTTATATATATTCAATCGCACCATCATTCTGGCTTGGTGACGGTAGTTCAGGAGCATTCTTTCAGTCAAACTCAAGTGCCGCTTCAACGCTTAAGCCTTGGGGACAAGATATGCACATTGGTCCATATGTAACAGGCGGA
>Ga0315321_10000604_pt1 | contig 27039 bp, 20 predicted proteins | sample M180m21515metaG_FD_203464 | JGI IMG/M metagenome (GOLD analysis project Ga0315321, IMG submission 203464) | Ammonia-oxidizing marine archaeal communities from Monterey Bay, California, United States - M1 80m 21515 | ecosystem: Environmental > Aquatic > Marine > Intertidal zone | place: USA...
AGGGGACGGATCCAGACATTTCTAAAACGAACGGGATTTCCATGGTCCTGCAGCGTGAGCGGCAGCTTCGCAGCATGGGCTTTCCACTGAGGCGGATCCTGATGAGCAACCTGGCCAAGGCTTGTGGCACGATTGTGTACTACCACTCCATTATGAAATACCGTGATATGAGCAGGCTTGACTAATTTGCCCTGTTCATCAAATTCCGGAGCTTCAAAGACAATATCAAATACCTGCCACTTTCCGGGCTCGCGAGAGGCATTTACCAGTGGAGGGTACTGTCCGTAAATCGCTCCTGCCTGACCATCCGAATAGCTACGATTTTCAAATGAGTCTAAGACCTGAATCTCGTAGAGCCCCATGATCATCACCCCACTGTTACCACGGCCCTGACTATCCCCCTTCACTTCGCCTGGTGTTGCAAATTCAACATGCAATTGGCAACTTCCGAACGACTCACGTGTCCGAATGGAGCCGGTGCCATTGACTTCCATATAACCGTCCTTGACGATCCATTTAGCGTCCTTACCACCACCTTGCCAATGAGAAAGATCGGTGCCGTCAAACAAAACCACAGCGTCAGAAGGAGCGGTACCGGATTTTTCCTGAGTACTTGCCGTGGGCGGAGTAATAATCCATGGTTCAGGTCGTTCTTTGTCATGCACACCCCATGGCTGTCCGGGTACATTCATCGTGTCATCATAACCCTGACCTGGCTGCCCCGTACGGTGACGACCTTTTAACATAGATTTGATCTTCCCAGCTTCTACGGGAACACTGATCAAACAAATACTTAATACGCAACAGATCACTCTCGTTCTCTCGAACATACTTTCGCCCCTCTATCAGACATCCATCAGTTTTCTTTCACGGGAAACCTAGTATATCAGACACCCGAGGCAACTGGTTGCTGGAAGCCTAGCCAATAAGCTGAGCAATCGGAGTACCTTCCGAAATTGCCATAGGCCTCCCAATCGGCGTTTCCAACTCCTGAGTGTAATCAATCGACAATGCCTTGAGGACAGTTGCATGCACATCAGCAATCGATACCGGATTCACCACACGAGACGAATTATTCTCTGCTCTGACGTCCGGCATGAGGTTCGTTTCACCAACAATCTGGCCTCCCCGAATCCCACCACCGCCAACGACAACCGAGAAACCATGAGGCCAATGATCTCGCCCACCAGCAGCATTGAGCTGAGGTGTTCTCCCAAACTCACCTGCCCAGATAACGACCGTATCCTTCAGCAAGTCATCCGCTTTGAGGTCAGCAACCATCGCTGCCATTGCCGGATCGAGCAGACGAATACGATTTTGTTGAGCTGCAGTATTGTTAACATGGGTATCCCAGCCTCCCAACGTTACCTCCACACATCGCACACCCGACTTAATCAATTGTGTTGCGACATAACACCCGCGACCGAACGAATCATCCCCGTAACGAGCTAATACTGACTCAGGTGCACCTTGGACAGAAAACGCTTTTAATTGCTCGGAGGTCATCATCCTCATGGCACGACGAATCGACAACTGATGAAGCGTTTTCGATTCATCCAACTCACGCAATCGACCGCGGGAAAACTCGGATTCAACGACATTAAACAAATCAGCACTACGACTGTCCTGTCGTGTCTGATGCACTCGTGACCGAATATCCGGCACCGGACGCAACGGATCCCCAATCTGGAATGCATCAAAACCATCGCCAAGATACCCTCCGCGCCCGGGACGATTTGCGGATAAAATGGATACATGGCGAGGGATATCGCTCTCACTTAACAGTTGATGGCAAACTACTGCTCCAATCGAAGGATGAACCAGCGTCGGGTCAGGCCGAAATCCAGTCTTGATGTTATAGACACCACGCGCATGATCGCCCTCTTTACTCACGACGCTACGAATGACGCTCAAATGCTTCATCTGCTCAGCAACCAAGGGAAGGGACGAGGCTATTTCAATCCCTGATGCTGAAGTCTTAATTGACTTGACGCCTCCTGAGAATTCCTGCTTAACTGCGGCGGCAGGATCGAACGTATCTCTTTGGCTAGGACCACCGTCCATCCAAAGAACAATCACATTTTTAGCCGGCCGTCTGGGATCTTTCGCCGATTCCTGAGCACGTGTCAAGCCGCTTGCCAGAGAAGTCAACCAGGAAATACCTGCTGTCTGCAATAGCGTGCGCCGATTCCAGTGTACGTTTTTTTGACATGCCATTGTATCGATCTCCTCAAGGAAACCATCAGTGAGCCCAGGAAAATTCCGTGCTATTGGTAAGTGTCCAAAACAAATCTTCAATAACCCTGCCCCGCTGGATATCCGACTGCTGCCTGAATTTCTTAAGAAAGTATAACAACTCAGCCTGACTGGGGTTCCGTGTTAACACGGTTAAATAAGCAATACGAATCGCATCTTCATCATCTTCCGTGAGCAGGTCTATTCTGGCGGAAGCATTATTACCATTACCATTGGCTATCCGACTTTGCGAAAGAGTCCCATTCATCAATAACAGGCGTTGCGTCACGGTCCCGCTCCGGTCTTCAAATTCATCTTCACCTGTATCGCCGTACCGTTTCACAAAATTATCTATTTCGCTTTGCTGTTGGAGCCGTACTAAATAGCTGACATCCGCGTTAATTGTTTTAAGACTGGCCGTCTGATTCAACGCACCAGCGACCTGTTCAGGGCGCAGTCTCACCAAAGGAAACACAGACCATGCCGATTCATGAGCTTCTGTCACGTCAAAGTCTGCCCTACTATCCAACCTAAAAACCTGTAAACGAGTGATGACCCGAATCAAATGTTTCAAGTCAAAACCACTCCCAACAAATTCATCGGTCAGTAGCTCGAGGCCGACTGGGAAAGGACCGGCTAATGGTATATTGTCGACCGGAACTACCAAAGGACGGCCAAATACAATCGCCCATATCCGATTGACGGCTGTTCTGGCAAATGCCCTATTATCCAGATGCGTTACCCAGTCAGCCAACTGCCCCCGTCTCGTCCCCTTGGACTCTGACAGCTCTTGAAAAAACGGAAACACCGGAGGCACGATTACTTCTTCTTCACCCAGGTATTTATAGGCATAATGTTCCGAGTCATCCTCCACTCCATAGAAGCCGGTCTTTACCTGAGAATAAAACGCGGCAAACTGATGAAAGTCAGATTGCAAACTACCTTCCGCTGGATCGTTTAGATTCAATGCAATCGTCCCGAGCCGATCATCGTGACACTGCAGGCAATCAATCCGCATTCCCAGAAATGCGCGGGTTGTCCGACCAGCCAGTTTCATGACATCCGGACGACCACCCTCTCCCTCCGTAATCGTCGCTGTGACGAAATTTACTTCCGGATCACTCGTCCAAACGCCTTTGCTATCAATCAACGAATGCACTAACTCATCATAGGGCTTATTGTCCATTAACTGATCGCTCAGCCATAGTCGGAATCGACCACGTCTGTAAATCAGAAATGGCCCCGCATCGACACCCACAAAAATACGCGCAAATCGTTCACTAAGATAATCCGAATATCGTCGGTCCTGAAGGAGGTAGTTGACGTAACGATCAATCACCTTGTCATCGGTCATTGCATAGCCCGACTCGAGAGCAAAGGCTTTAACTTCTTCCAGCGAAGGAATTGTCCCATGGAGTGCCAACGAGGCTCTTCGCATCACTGTCAGTGTGTCGGCGGCGGGAGCAAACTGCAGCCCTCTTTCTTTCCACCGCTGTTGAAACTTCTGATTTACTTCAGCAACGACTTCTAATAATCCCGAAGCCTGTTGGTGGTGATCACCAATTTGGGCAACCCGACGTTCCAAACCTCTTGTACTAAAAGCACTCCCCATCAACCCACCAATTCCGGCCACACATACAAGTACAAACAGTACTGCCTGTGTTGTTGGTTTCAATTTATTGGGCTGCTCATCTATCATGAAAACAACTGAATCCGTTTCTTGGGTTTATTAGGAAGTATCGCGACGACGCTTTGTATATATTATTAGCAATCAGCAAGACAAAAATAAGTCGTCTCGTCTTGGAATTATACCAGCATGAAGAATGGTCAACCTCGACCGAATGAAACAACTGTAGTATCGAATCCCAGTCAGCCTGCCCTGCAAGCAGAACCTGTCAGTTCGAGCGCTGCGAAATCCGAGGCGGATCAACTCGGCGGCGGGGAGGTCCATGAACTATCTGAGTTCAGCAAAACGCCAGACTCGTTTGGCATTCTGAGGTTGATAGGCTGGCCCTTTCAAAAAATAGCTCGCATCATCGAATGGTTTTTTGGTGTTGCGTCAATGATCTGCCTACTGACTCTTTGTGCCGCTATTCCGCTTCTACAGTTTATTACACTCGGCTATCTATTGGAGATCTCGGCCAACATCGTTCGACAAGGCAAAGTCCGAGCCGGCTTTGTCGGAATTCGCAAAGCAGCTCGGATTGGTGGCTTACTGTTAGGAACGACTTTAGTCTGGATGCCAGCCTTCCAAGTATCAGGAATATTCCACGACGCTCAAATTGTATTGGCCGACGCTGAGCAACTTCAGCCCTTTGGCATTAATCTCACCATCGTGATTCTAATCACGATTTCCTATACTCTCTGGGCATGGATTCGAGGTGGCAAACTGAGACATTTTCTCTGGCCGGCCCCGATGCGATTCTTCCGAACCGTCCTGAAGCGAGATACGTACCTGCAGGCAGTCCAAGGATTTTGGGAATTTATCGACTCCCTTCAACTGAAAGCCCTATTTACACTTGGCTTCCGAGGATTTCTCGGTGCTGCGATATGGTTACTTCTGCCGATCCTGCTTTGCATCGGTGGAACTCTATTTCCAGCAGGCCTTCGAGGTATTTCAACCTTACTCGGCTTTCCAATGCTAGCAATTGTTTTAATCTACTTACCAATCCTACAGACCCGTTTCGCGGTCGAGAACGACTTCAATACTTTCCGGGATATCAAATCTGCGCGAGCAATCTTTAAGCGTGCTCCTATTGCCCTATGGATCTCCATGCTTTCTGTCTGGGCATTTGCCCTACCGGTCTACCTGGCGAAGATCCAACTAACACCGCGTGAAGTCTTTCTGCTACCGACGGTCATTTTTGTCATCTTTGCGTGGCCTTCTCGCATGCTAATGGGCTGGGCATATGGACGGGCTAACAGAAGAAAGCTCTATCGAAACACGATTTCTATCTGGCTCTCCCGGTTAGCGATTATTCCCGTCGTTTTTATTTATGCCGGCGTTGTTTTTCTGTCCCGTTACACTTCCTGGCATGGGGATTGGAGCCTCTTTGAACAGCATGCTTTGTTGATCCCGATTCCACTCCTGGGGGGTTAGATTAAGCGAAAGCATTCATCCCTCCACCTGTGGGATCGGAAGTTGAATTCAATGCTAAGATAACGATATTACAAACATCCATACCAGCTAACAACAAAGCCATCCACATCTTCTTGAAGCCTTTGACAATTTGAATCAACACAGTATCTGCCACATCGCAGGAGATCGCAGAAAAAGCCCCCCACTCTGTCGCTCAGCGAATAGAGTTAGCGACCAGGGTTGTATCTAACACAATCGCTGCTCAACGTCTCCGATTCATAACCATTGGCTTCATCATTAATATATAAAAAACCAATCACACCATCTATTGTTTTATGCAACCAGACATGTCTGACTCAGTACAAAATAATACGGAACCGGCAGTCAAACGACTGCAACTACTAATGAGGTTATTCGGCTGCATCTGCGTCGTCGCCTTTCTCCCGTTTGTGATGCCAGTTGCATGGATGGATTGGTGCCATCGCCAATTGGACTTGGGAGTTTTTCCTATCGACAAACCAATTGCCGTTTATCTAGCTCGAAGTACCTCTGCTCTTTGCGGGCTATACGGAGCCTTCGCGTTAATCCTGGCAACTGACGTCATCAAGTATCAAAAGCTAATCCTGTTTCATATCGCAGGATTATTTTCCATCGGCACTATCGGAACTTTTCTAGCCTATCAATGCGGAATGCCGATCTTTTGGGTTCTGACAGACTTCATCAGTATCCTGATCATCTGCCCGCTCAAGTATTGTTACTATAAACGCATGGTTGCCTGAAAGATGGGAGCTACGTCTCTCATTCACCAAAGAACGCCTTGGTTCAAAACGCGATTGGGTGTCTGAGCTAATTTTCCCTTATAATAAACCGGTAATCGGCCCGGGGAAAAATCGATTAGCCAAAGAGTACTCACATGAACCCATACCAAATGACAGCTCCTCCCAGACGCTGGGATCCCAAACTTTCACCCGCGGTTGTCAAGCTTCTCAAAGGGCTTAGTCGCTCGAAGGCTCGAAATACATGCCAACTTGTCGACGTTAAAATTGAAAATGCAGAAGTCGTCAAGCAAGCTGTTGCTAAGAATCAGGGGGTTTTGATTACCCCCAATCATTCAACGCATGCCGATCCTTACGCAATGAATGAAGTATCGTACACAACCCAATTACCCTTTTATTTCATGGCCACCTGGAACATCTTCCACGTGCAGGGAAAAATCGGTCAATGGATACTTCAAAAGCATGGTGTCTTTAGTGTCGATCGCGAAAGTACAGATCGCAAGGCCATGGAGATTGCTCAGGATATTCTCAAAAACAAAAAACACCCTCTCGTCATCTTCCCTGAAGGTGAAGTTTATCATTGCAACGATATCGTCACCCCCTTCCGTGAAGGGGCGGCCGCACTGAGTGTCTTTGCTGCTCGGAAAAGCGAACGTCCGATTGTGGCTATTCCGTGTGCTATGAAGTATCGCTATACGAAAGATCCGACTCCAGAACTGCTGGAGCTCATGACTCGACTTGAACATTCGATTCACTGGTACTCTAAAAACGAACTTTCACTTAGCGAACGCATCTATCGATTAGGTGGGGCCGTCATGGCACTAAAAGAACTCGAGTATCTAGGAAAGGTAACAGAAGGCACTTTGAGTGAACGCACTCAATTTCTTGCTGACACCATACTTCGCAAGCACGAAGAAAAATACGAAGTTGCCAAGATTGGCAATACGATCCCAGAACGAGTCAAAGAACTCCGCCGCCGCACGATCGGCATGATGGACGAAGCAGGAATCGATAATCCAGAATTAGACGAGGAGATTCGCCGAAATCTTGCTGAATATATGTTAGTTGTGCAACTTTTCAGTTACCCCGGTAACTACGTGGCTGAAAACCCCTCGGTTGAACGAGTCGCAGAAACGCTGGACAAAATGGAAGAAGATCTTTTGGGAATCGAAAGCGCGCTTCCCCGTGGTGAGCGTTCTGTGCAAATCCGTTTTGGGGAACCAATTGTCATCCCCTCTGAACGCAAACGAGGGATTGCCACAGAGATTACTCACCAGTTGGAAAATGCGGTTCAAACCATGCTGGATGAAATGAATACCGAGGATTAAATGTCACAGGTTTTGAAGTTCATCATGACCGTTGCTGCTCTGATACTCACTTCGAAATCTGAGGGGCTGGCGGCTGAAACTCTCGTTTCTCCAGAGCGTCTCACACTACGTCGGCCTATCGATTTGGCGCGCAGCGGCCAATGGATCATTGCTGCCAATCATTTAGAAGGTTCTGTTTCAGTCATCGACACCACGCGACACACGTTTCTATCTGAAACTAGGATCGGTGGTCACCTGCGTAGCCTTGCTGTCATGAAGCGTCGCAACATTCTACTGCTAGTCGATGAACAAAATCACAAGCTTATCCCCTGCACGATCGTGCAAGGGCGTGTCGTGAACTCGACGTCTGTCGATACGGCTCACACACCCATTCATGTCGTTATTAGCGAGGATGATCAATTAGCAAGCGTCAGTTGTCTATGGGCTCGGCAAGTGCAACTATTTGATTTAGAAGTGACAAGCCCAGTCGCGCAACCGCACCTATCCACCACCATTGATCTGCCCTTTAACCCTGGAATTCAGTGGGTTACTCCCCAAGGCAAGTATCTTATCGTGGCTGATCATCACGGAGGGTATCTCGCGGTAATTAATTTGAAACGCCGACAACTGGCAAGACTCTATCACCTTGGAATCCATAATATTCGAGGGATGGAACTAAGTCCCGATGGAAAACATTTAATGCTGACTCATCAATTGCTTAACAACTTGGCTGCCACGGAAAGGCAGCGAGTCTTTTGGGGAACCGTGCTCGAAAATCTGGTCCGAGCTATCCCTCTGGAGGACCTCCTGGCTATCGATGAGGCACAAGACCCAAATGAAGTTGTACGTATTTCTCACTGGTTACAGTACCCCCTGGGCGAACCGGGGAATGCGGCTGGCGACCCCGGAGAAATCCTGATCACCAGTGACAAAGAGATCTTCGTCTGTTTCTCTGGCACCAGTCAACTCGGACACGAGCAGGATCTGTTCAATCCACTAGAACGCCACACAACAGGACGCCGTCCGGTAGCGTTGGCTGCTTCGCAAGACGAAAAAACGATTTACATTGCCAACTACTTCGACGATTCTATCTCGGTCTTTGACCGCGGGAAAAACCGTATCGTCGATACACTCTCGTTAGGAAAAATGAAGCCATGGTCTCAAGCAGATGAAGGACACGCTCTTTTCTTTAATTCCCGTCTATCACTAGACGGCTGGTACAGTTGCCATAGTTGCCATCCCGACGGACATACCAACGGACTTCTCAATGAGAACATGAGTGACTTTCAAATTGATTCTCCTAAGCGGGTACTAAGCTTACTCGGTACTGGGCAATCCGGTCCGTGGGCCTGGATCGGCAATCGCACCGACTTAAAAAGCCAAATCAACAAATCAATTCATGTCACGATGCAGGGAGGCGGCGGTAAACTCGCAAATACTGATACCGAGGACGCACTGGTAGCCTATCTTCAAACTTTGAGATCTGCTCCAGCTCTTTCGATCGCCAGAAAATTCGAATCCACCGAAAGTGTCCAGCGCGGCAAAACACTTTTTGGACAACGAAACTGCCAACAATGCCACTCTCCTCCCAACTACACAACGGCTGGAAAATTCGATGTGGGTATCCACGATGAATACGGACTGAAGGAATTTAATCCCCCTTCTTTATTAGGTGTCAGCCAGCGAAATCAATTCTTTCACGACAATCGGGCAAAAAGTCTGGAGGAAGTCTTTCTTAAGTTCCGTCATCCGCAGACAGGAAGTCGGAATATTGCCCCACTGACACCAGAGCAGGCCAAGGATTTGATTCAGTTCTTGCAAACTTTGTAGCAGACCCGTTTTCCAGCAAATTACGCGGTAATTCATATATAATGAGGCATTAGGTTTTTGCATTTCCTGAAAAACTTCGACAGGCAACAGATTTGACGACTTCAACAGGCTCAGCATCAACGCATCCAACCTTGGTTGGCCAGCGTTTGGGAGATTACCAAATACTGCGACGTCTCGGTCGTGGAGGAATGAGTATTGTCTATCTGGCAGAGCAACAATCACTGAAACGCCGAGTCGCTTTTAAAGTACTCAAGCCTGAACTAGCAAAAGATACGGTTTATGTCCGTCGCTTCCATAAGGAAGCGCAAGCTGCAGCCTCGTTAGTGCACGCCAATATCGTCCAGATTTACGAAGTCGGTGCAATTGACGGCATCCACTACATTGCTCAGGAATACGTCCCCGGTCAGAACCTGGCTCAGTACATTCGACGCAACAGTTCGGTATCTATTCCTCTTTCGATTGTGATCCTGAAACAAGTTGCGGCAGCATTGAACCGTGCCAGTGAGCAAGGCATCACACATCGGGATATCAAACCAGAGAACATCATGTTGTCGACCAACGGCGAAGTGAAAGTCGCTGATTTCGGTTTAGCACGCGTGACTAGTGGTGAACATCATATCGACACGACTCAAATCGGCATCACCATGGGTACGCCGCTCTATATGAGTCCCGAGCAAGCCGAAGGTGGTAAAGTAGATCCTCGTAGTGACATTTACTCGCTCGGTGTCACGAGTTACCACATGCTGACCGGACGTCCACCGTTCGACGGGGAAACAGCCCTAAGTATTGCCGTACAACATCTTAAACGAGAACCACAACCGCTTACCGAACTCAGAAATGGTATCCCCGGGGAACTGGAATCATTAGTGATGCAGATGCTCGCTAAGGATCCAGCCGCGCGTATTCAAAAAGCAAATGACCTGCAAAAACAATTGCGCACGATTCCAGTCACCATCACTGACAATGACTGGCCAGACGATTTAGAACATATCGACTGTGACGAAGTATCACTGGCGGATGCCCGGGTTGATGCTACGCAGCAGTTAGACACCTTGATGAAAACACAGGGACAACAGATTCTTCGTCAACGCTTCGGTAGGCTGTGGCTGGCGGCGACGGCCCTCCTATTCCTGTCAGGAATACTTTTCGGCAGCTTACCGTACTCATCAACAATACTGGAAATGCCGGAAAATGTTGTCGAAATCAAAACAATCGAAAAACGGGATAACGTTGAAGCTCAGTACCTTTACGCTTCCGTTGTTAACACCGAAGAAGCCTACCTTAGTGTCGAAGATTATTTCCCCGTCGAAGATGATTCACGTAATTATCACTACGCCACACTCAGTCAACAAAAAATTGCAGACCTACATCTCGCCACCGAAAACTTTGAGTCTGCGGAAGCCTATTACATGGAGCTTTACTATCTGGCCCCGGAAGAACGCCATTTCCGTGCGTATGGGATAGCCGGGCTGGCTAATGTTTATAACCGCACGAACAACATCGCCAAGATGGCTGATCGGTTAATTGAACTGGGCGAAGTTCTGCCTCTATTAAATGAAGACATTCAGGCCGAAATCATGGAACGTCTTGATACGGAATTACGCGAAATCGTCGAACAGTTTCAGGCCGACGCAACACGGCAATCCACCGAGGGCAGTGGTGCTAATCTAACCGAAGAACAAAACACTTCCGGACTCACCTCTGCGCTTTACAGACAGCTCTCAGACTTTTCCAAAGTGTTTTCCGAATTACCCAGCATTCAAGATGCGAGAACGGGGATTCAAGACGAAATCCTTGAGCGTTTCGAAGAGATGCAACGACTGATTGGGGAGCAAAGCCAGAAGCAAACGCCCGAAGAAGCAGAGCCTGCCTCCAGCGATGACTCTTAATACACCGCTGCTAGTCTCCTAAGTTATGTCAATCTGCAGCAACTGATTGAGGCTACCTGACTTAAACCCCCCCAGATCGATCGTCACGAATTGAAAACCTAATCCACGAAAGTATTGCTCAAGTTCTTCACGTGCCTGTGGATTGGTAAATGATTCAATAGACTGCGGCGGCACTTCAATTCTCGCCAGATCTCCTCGGTGGTAACGTACCCGCACCGGCTCAATTCCCAGTGCACGCAAATACTGCTCAGCCAAATCGATCATCTGAAGACGTTCTGCGGTAACTTCTTCTCCATAAGCGACTCGACTTGATAGGCAGGGGCTTGCGGGCTTATCCCAAGTCGGGAGATGCCAATGTCGTGCCATCGCCCTAACTGTGGCTTTATTAATTTGACACTCTGCGAGCGGTGAACGTACGTTACTTTCGCGAGCCGCCTCGAGGCCCGGCCGATAGTCTCCCAGGTCATCCAGATTGGTTCCATTAAGTAATATCTCACCGTCGAGCGAATCTGCCAAAACTCGCATTTGCAGATAGAGTTCGGACTTGCAGTAATAACAGCGATCTCCCTGATTACGAAGGTAATTAGGATTTGAAAACTCACTGGTGTTTAACACCCGATGTTCAATCCCTATCAATTCGGCTATTTCCCGGGCTTGTTCAAGCTCACCGGACGCAAGGCTGGGGCTTTGTGCAGTCACAGCCATGGCATTGGAGCCCAAGGCCAATGAGGCGGCTTTCGCAACCACGGCGCTGTCAACACCTGCGGACATGGCAACAACGCAAGATTCAAACTGAGAGATGAACGAAACAACACTCTCGATCATCTCGAGAGTGTATTGTTCGTCATTCGTTACTTCGACAGACATCGAATAAAAAAGCCTCCGCCGCAATGCCGTGGTAGAGAGTTTTGTGAGAGCCCGTGTAACCAAAAAGGTGGGAACCTGGACAGCGGGACGAGTGATCCACAAGAATCAGTTACAATGCAACTGAAACATGGCATGACCCGTGGCCGCAGCCAAAAATCAGCTCCCTACGGATCTCTTATCGGCTCCCCAAAAAATCTGCACCTACACACAAACATGGAAGAGGCTAATAGCAATCTAGCACTCTCGAGACACGTGTGCAATTGGTGCCTAACAGGAAAGCGTCCAAGATATGTCATCAAATGACCCAAAAGACTTATAAGGTATCTTCTCTCGTCACCGGTTCCATCTTTTTGGTATTACGCTCGATTGCAACAACCACTGTCCTTTGCTGACGTCCGTCAGCAGTCGTGGACACGCAAGGCAGTACCATACGCCGCTCAGGTAAATCCATTCGCACCGTAAAGCTACCGTCCCGGCTCAACTTGACGGGATCGCCTTTAATCGTCACCGATGATGTTGGGTCTGAATTACCAAACACAATTAATTCAGCATCCACATCAAATTGAAATGCCTCTTCCTCGGTACCAGGAGCTTTGAATCCAAATCGGGAAACAACAGATTCACCAATCGGACGATTGAGACGTCTTTCAAACAATTCTTTGAGTTCACTACTGCCAGCATCACCTTTTTGACCACCGCTCTGAACGTAAACACGCTCGTAGTTATCAGCGATATCATCCCAGTGAGTATCGATAGATTCACTTGAGCCTGGTACCGGGGTGGTCACCATGTTACTTCGGCAGAGTGCATGGAACTCACCATTCGCGGCAAGGTAGCCCAGTTCGACTCGGTGTTGTCCCGGAGGATTGGAGACGTTGATGTACCAGGTTGTAACACCTCCGTGAACTTCAATGTCACGAACAATTCGAGCACTATTGGTGGTTTTAGAAGCATCTTCAACTTCATAGACACGGATCACCGGGCGAGCTGTGTGCCAGTGTTCCATCATGGCTGCCTGAGCACGAACAACACTTTTACGTTTAATCTCCCAGCAGGCCTGCAACCAAAAAGAATCACGTACAAGCACTGTGATTTTGTCGCGATGCACAGAACGACCATTGGATGAACCGAAGTTACTCCCGAGAGACAGGTCTTTCAATTCCTGCTTATCAGTTTCACTCATATCGAGCTTCACGAGATTCGTCTTCAACTTTACGACTGGTAAAGTTTGTTTTTTACGAGCTCGAGTTGTACGTTTTCGCTTGGTCGTCGTCGATCCGGAAACTGATTTTTTCTTCTTCGCTCGAGTCTTGGCGGCTTTAATCGCACGTAGTTTGTTGGACAGAGCTTTGATTAACTCGTCTTTTCGCATAGATCCGCTACCTGGAATACCAAGATCACGAGCACGCTGACCAAGTTCTTTTACAGTCTGAGACTTCAAATCAACTTTGGAAATCAAAGCCATTCTCCTTTTGGGTTGTTTACTGTTCCGGTCTTTTATATTGGCACCGGGGGCGGGCAGGCTCTAAGTGGTTAGAGTCCTGTGTCACTGGTGGGTCACCCTTGCAATAGCTCGGGCGGGCGGGACTGGAGTGTTAACCAAACCACTGTGTCGAGAACACTCGCAGACTTACAGAACCGCGACTCTGAAGAATATTCGATACCCCTCTTCGCTGTATCGATTGCTCCTCTGCGGTATACTTTGTCGTTTCAACGCAACTGTAAAACCATCCATGAGAGTTACGTTACCTGTATCCACTGTTTTCAGCGGGTTTAGGCCGACCTTTGATAGTAACCCGTAGGCCTGACTTCAACAACAAAGGCCCCTAGCCACTAACAAGTACCATTGACTGTAGTTAAAGACCTGTAGATTGACAACATGCACCCCCCCAACAATAACTACCTTATCGATGTGTTATTCCCACTATTTGCCGGTTCTATTGGCACTCGGAACGCACGCTGGAAGAGCTTGCGACCGAACCGGTGACCAGTTACAGCCTGTGTTATGGGATGGACGAAAATTGGCATTAACAAATTTTTTCCCGCCCCCCTTTAAAAACTCTGCTACAAACTATAAAAAACATGTGCATATAGGGGGTTGGTGAGTTGACCGTACGCTATTTGCAGTATAAATTAAGCGGCTTTAAGTGATGTTGAATTCGGTAAACCAGCGAAGCTGTAACATTTGTGTTCAGTATCCGGATACTGCTAATTAGTGAAATGGCTGGCAATGGTTAACCGGTAAATCCTGATCCTATATGATCAGGTAATTACACCTTCCATCAGGGTTGGTCGATGGTCGAATTACCTCACTTTGAAAAACCAGAATATCCGAAAGGTCCTAAGCGATCGTCTTTGGCGGAAGCTTATGACTTGGTGTCGCGTGTTTTGACTTGTGTGATGGTGATGATCCTTCCAGGTATTGGGGGTGGTTACCTCGATAGCCATTACGACACCTCTTATATGATGGTAACCGGCTGGATCATCGGGCCTCCTTTTGGCTTGTGGCAGCTTATTAAGCTTGCCAATTCAGTCGTGCAGGAAAACTCCGATGATGTAGGGAATTGAAGGAGCTCGGACCATTGAGCGAAGACAAGTCCAACCAATTGACGGAGCCAGCGACAGTTGGTTTACCCCCTGTTGAGTTTCACTGGAAGCCATTGGTGGTAATTACGGTCGTGCTTGCGACAGCATTTACTGCATTGGCCTGGTACGGAAACCAAGCATTTACTGACATCGAGATGAAAGCTGCCGGGATTGGAGTGACTCTTTGTTGGTTAGGTTCTGTTCTGGGCTTGATACCGCCTATGTTTCTTCGAGGTTCGGAGCAAGGCGTAAACGGTGTTTTGGCAGGAATGTTATTCCGGATGTTTATTCCGATAGGTGGAACATTTTTGATTCATCAGCGGAGTGAGCAGTTGCGAGATGCAAACATAATGTATTTCACGTTAGGATTTTTTCTCCTAGCATTAATCGTGGACACAATACTGGCTGTGCAAATGGTAAAGGCACAACTCAGTAACCAGAATACAAAGACAGACATCTAAATGGCCAACCCAGTACTCCATATTAAAGATGCATACTTCTTCGAGGTTCCCAAGTTTGCGTTCCAACGCAACTTCACAAAGCCCTCTGAATTTCCATCCATTTGGCTAAAACTCGATCCCACCGTTCAGCACAGTGAAGCCGAAGCTCTGGCTGCAAAGTTTCCAATCGACGGCATGTCTACGGAAGAGTCTGTGACCGCATGGCACGACTGGACACCGAATCATCACCATGCACCCTATGATGTCTTCTACTACGAAACTAATAAAAAAGCAGTGGAGGCCGAGGCTGCTGAGACCGGTAATGAATTAGGTGAAATTAACTCAATTCCGCTGACGGTTCAAAAGAACGTTCAAAAAGAGATTCTTAACGACACGGAATGGCTTGACAATGAAGTCGCTGGGGTCTGGGAGGAGCAAGGGTTACTTGAACGGTACAATCATCACCTGAGCGGTAAGATTATTATTCCTCAACCTTTCGGTGGTGAGCTTCGAAATCTGCACGAAGCCGAATCGGGCTTTTGCCTGTCCAAATTCATGATTGTTGAATTATTCGTCGTATGTTTTCTGGCATTCGTCTTAAACCGTTACAGCAGAGCCATCGCCAACGGAAAGCCCGCCAAAGGTAAACTTGCAAACCTTCTGGAAACCTTCCTGCTCTTCGTACGCGACGAAATCGCCCGCCCTTCGATCGGCAGCGATTCCGATTTCCATCATGGGCACGACGATCATGATGAGCACGGACAGGATGGACATCATGAAGACGGGCCAGAAACTTACCATCTCGCTGATAAAGTTACTCCCGTTTTATGGAGTCTCTTTTTCTTCATCGTAACCTGCAACCTACTCGGATTAATCCCCTTCGTAGGATCCCCCACGGGGGTATTCGGTGTCACGCTTGGTCTGGCTGGCATCACCTTTTTGACAACACTGATTTCGGGATCGATGATGCATGGACCCGTTGGGTTCTGGTTAAATCAGATTCCCAGCATGGATCTTAGTTTTGCAATTGCGATCGTGATTAAGCCCATGATTTGGGTCATCGAAGTCGCCGGACTCATGATAAAGCATGCTGTTTTAGCTATTCGTTTGTTAGCCAACATGGTAGCTGGACACATGGTTTTACTTTCCATTATCGGAATGGCCATGACAGCAGCGGTTGGCGGTGGAGCGATGGCCTACGGCGTGACTCCTGTAGCCGTTATAGGAGCGACCTGTATCGGAATGCTGGAATTGTTTGTGGCGTTTTTACAGGCTTACGTCTTCACATTACTGAGTGCACTGTTTATTGGTGCATCGATGCATCACCACTAAACCATTACAAAACACTTAACAAATCAATTCGTAAATCAAACGAGAACACGATTCACGAAACTCGAGGTAACAACGTGATCAAGATTATGCAAGAAAATTGGATTCGCTGGAGTTTCGCTCTGCTGCTTGTGTTTGGCACGGCGTCTCTGCCAGCTATGGCTGACGAAGGGGAAGCAAAAGCCGAGGCAACCACCAAAGCCCCGGCGGATAGCGATGGAAGCCACAAAGAAGGACATGACGATCACGACGGCCACGACGATCACGATCACGACGGCCACGACGATCACGATCACGACGGCCACGATCACCATGACGCCACAGATCTGTCACACGCCAACGCCAGTAAAGAGTTGGAAGCCCCAGGCTCCATTGCAGCGGACATGGCAATTTATACGCTTGTTGTCTTTATTTTGATGGTCGTCATCCTAAGAGTGGCTGCCTGGAATCCAATCAAGAAAGCACTTGATGACCGTGAGCAGGGAATCATTGACCATATCGCTGACGCGCGACGAAGTGCTGAAAAAGCGGAACGCCTGCTCGAAGAATACGAAGTAAAAATCGCAGCCGCCGCTCAGGAAGCCAACGAAATAGTCGCTGAAGGCCGTCGTGATGCCGAAGCCACAAAAGATCGAATTGTAGAGGAAGCTCGGGAAGCAGCAACCGCAGAACGAGATCGTGCTTTGAACGATATTGAAATTGCCAAAAACGCTGCCTTGCAGGATGTTGCGGAAAAATCGGCGGACATCGCAGTTGCACTGGCCGGAAAAATTGTCAACAAAGAATTAAATGCCTCCGATCATCAGGCACTGATTAAGGAAACGCTGGACAACATCCAGGAAGGTTAAACGATGGCTGAACCGGAAGCACCACAACACAAAACAACGCTGGATACCGGCAAGCAGCAGGTAGGGGAAGTTTATGCAACTTCACTGCTCAAGGCTGCTGAGCAAGCCGGAGAAACAACCGCGGTGTTAGCAGAATTCGAAAGTCTGGTGGAGGACGTCCTCAACGTCAATCCCCGGATTGAGTCAATTCTGGGATCGCCGCGTATTGCGCATAACGAAAAAGTAAGCATCATCAACAAGGCCTTTCAGGGGAAAGTCACAAAAACGTTTCTTAACTTCCTGAAAGTTGCTTCAAAGCACGGGCGCCTAGACTGCCTCCGAGTAACCTATGCTAGTTTTCGAGAACAACTGTTCGCGCAACAGGGGCAACTCGAAGTTCGGGTAACCACGGCCAAGGAACTGGATCAGGCAACTCGGGATTCGATGAAAGCTGCATTGAGTTCAGCATTCGACGCTACTGTCGAACTCGTTCTCAATGTTGATCCCAAGTTGATTGGTGGTAGCTTGATCCGGGTCGGTGACACTGTTTATGACGGCAGCGTCGCCAATCGACTCGAACGCGTACGCGAGTTGGCCAAAGATAACACCATTCGAGAAATCCGTATAGCTACGGAACGCTTTTCAGCTGATAGCTAAACACAACACCGAACACAATCATTTTTAGTAAACGTAAGGAAAACCTTCCATGAAATTCAACGCAGACGAAATTGCGTCCGTATTGCAGCAGGAAATTGAGCAGTACGAAAGTCAGTTGGACGTTCGCGAAGTCGGAACCGTCCTGGAAGTCGGCGACGGTATCGCTCGGGTTTACGGTCTATCCGGAGTTAAAGCCGGTGAAATGGTCGAATTCCCTAGCGGCGTTAACGGCTTGGCTTTTAACCTGGAAGAAAACAGCGTCGGAGTCATCATCCTTGGTGACTACCTGCAGATTAGAGAAGGCGACGAAGTGAAAGCTCTTGGAAGCCTGCTTTCTGTGCCTGTTGGTGATGCTGTGATCGGAAGAGTTTTGGATCCACTGGGGAATCCACTCGACGGCAAAGGCCCGGTTAATTCAACAGAGACCCGCGTCGTGGAAGCACGAGCACCGGGTGTGGCTGAACGACAACCTGTGGGCGAACCAATGCAAACCGGTATCAAAGCAATCGACTCCATGACTCCCATTGGACGTGGACAACGTGAATTGATTATTGGTGACCGTAAAACCGGTAAAACGGCGATTGCCATTGACACCATCCTGAACCAGAAGGGTTCTGGAGTGAAGTGTTTTTATGTAGCGGTCGGACAGAAAGACTCTTCGGTTGCAGGCGTAATCAAGATTCTGGAAGAACGCGGCGCTATGGATTACACGACAGTGATCGTCGCCGGTGCCAGCTGCCCTGCTCCTCTGCAGTACATCGCTCCGTACGCTGGCACATCAATGGCTGAATTCTTCATGTACCGAGGTGAACATACGCTTGCGGTATACGACGACCTTTCCAAGCAGGCCAACGCTTACCGTGAACTTTCCCTGCTAATGCGTCGTCCTCCCGGACGAGAAGCTTTCCCTGGTGACGTTTTCTACTGTCACAGCCGTCTGCTGGAACGTTCCAGCAAACTAAGTGACGCACTTGGCGCCGGTTCACTGACCTCGCTGCCAATTATTGAAACACTCGAAGGTGAAGTCTCTGCTTATATCCCCACAAATGTGATTTCGATTACCGATGGTCAGATCTACCTACAACCTGACCTCTTCTTCTCAGGTATTCGCCCTGCGATGAACGTTGGTGTATCGGTTTCTCGCGTGGGTGGTGCAGCTCAGATCAAAGCGATGAAAGGGGTTGCCGGTGGTCTTCGACTTGACCTCGCTGCCTTCCGTGAACTGGAAGCGTTCGCTCAACTCGGTACCGATCTTGATCCGGCGTCTCAACGACAACTAGACCGAGGGTACCGTATGGTCGAACTGTTAAAGCAGGGGCAATACACGCCTCTACCAGTGGCCGAACAGGTTTGCTCAATTTATGCCGGTGTAAATGGCCATTTTGATGAAGTCGAAGTTACCAAGGTAGCAGAATTCGAAACCCGTTTCCTGGAGTTTCTACGAGATCAGAAACCTGAAATCCTAGATGCCATTAGCAACGACGGTTCGATTCGTGACGAAGAAGAGTTGATCGGCGCTATTAACGAATTCAAAAGCTTGAGTGACAGCTACGCAGTCGATGCAGAAGAGGCGACTGAAGAGACAAGCTCGGTAGAAGAAGTAGCGGAAGAAGTAGCGGAACAGGAAACTGCAGCCGAAGATGCTACCGATGAAAGCACTGAAGAGTAATCACTCTTCAGTCGTTGATTTAAGGTTTTACTTAAACCAATAACGTAACAGGAAAAATCCTATGGCAAACGCCAGGGCATTAGACAAACGACGAAAATCTGTTCGCAATATTCGAAAGATCACGCGAACGATGGAGCTAATTGCGACAGCTCGATTCAAGAAAGCAATGGATCGAGCGACCGCGGCAACATCGTATACGAAGCGGATCACCGAAGTTGTGGCCAGCCTTGCCAAAAGCGGAGCGGAGGTTCAGCACCCACTGCTCGAAGAACGCTCTGCCATGGACAATGCGGCCCTGATCGTACTCACCTCAAACCGAGGGCTTTGCGGAGGTTACAACGGCAACATCATCCGCGAAACGATGCGCCAGTTCGACAGTCTCTCTGAATCATATGCAAACGTCAAATTGATTGTTTCAGGTAAGCGAGGAATCACGAACCTAGAATTCCGGAATTATTCTGCGGATGAAACTTACACTCAATTTGAAGACGAACCACTTTTTGAAGATGTCAAGCCAATAGCAGATCAATTGCTCGATGAATTTATCGCCGGGCGACTCGATCGCCTGGATGTGGTTTATACCAAGTTCATTTCCAGTTCAAAACAAGCTGCTATAGTGGAAACATTGTTACCGCTTGGCAGCGTCGGTGCGGCAGACGAGGAAGAGGACGGAGGAGGCATAGATGCTGACTTTGAGTTCTTTCCGTCCGCTGAAAGTATTCTGGAAGAAGTAGTTCCGATGAGTTTCCGCATCAATCTCTTTAAGTGCTTCCTCGACGCTGCTGTTAGTGAACAGATTGCTCGAATGGTTGCCATGAAGAGTGCAACGGAGAATGCCGACGATATGATTCGAAATCTATCGATGACCTACAACCGTGCTCGCCAGTCACAAATTACCGGCGAAATCATGGAAATCATCGGTGGTGTGGAAGCATTAAAAAGCTAACCACTAGTACAGTTACCAACCAAACACAACATATATAGTTTTTTAACAAACAAAGAGTTTTAACATGGCTTCAGATACAGCAACACAGAAAGTTGGACGTATTACTCAGGTAATCGGCTCAACATTTGATGCTCAGTTCGATGATGACAAACTTCCTGATATCTACAATGCAGTAGAAATCGATCTAGGCGAAAACGGCATCCTTACCGGAGAAGTACAGAAACACCTTGGTGGTGGTCGTATACGCTGTGTGGCTCTCGGTAGTACTGACGGGATGGTTCGCGGACAGGACTGCAGTGACACAGGATCGCCGGTTACAGTTCCTGTTGGCGATGCGACACTAGGTCGGGTCTTTAACGTACTTGGAAAGCCCGTGGATGGTCGTGGTGAAGTGGAAGCTGAAGCCTACCGCCCAATTCACCAATCAGCCCCTATCGTAACGGAACTTTCTACCAATACTGAACTGTTCGAAACCGGTATTAAAGTGATTGACCTGCTCACTCCATTTGTTCGTGGTGGTAAAGCTGGTCTATTCGGTGGTGCCGGTCTTGGCAAGACAGTGATCCTAACCGAATTGATTGCTCGTATCGCGAGTTCTCACGGTGGATATTCTGTGTTCGCTGGCGTTGGCGAACGAACGCGTGAAGGTACGGACCTGTGGTTGGAAATGCAGGAAGCGAAAATTGGCGATACTGGTCGAAGTGTTATCGAGCAGACCTGTATGGTATTCGGTCAGATGAATGAGCCACCAGGAGCCCGTCTTCGTGTTGCTCTTTCGGCCCTCACAATGGCAGAGCACTTCCGTGATACAACTGGTGCTGACACCCTGTTGTTCGTCGATAACATCTTCCGTTTCTCTCAAGCAGGTTCCGAAGTATCAGCTCTTCTCGGACGTATGCCTTCTGCCGTTGGTTACCAACCGACATTGGCTACCGAAATGGGTGCCTTGCAGGAACGTATTGCTTCCACAAAGCAAGGGGCGATTACCTCGGTTCAGGCAGTTTACGTGCCTGCTGACGACCCAACGGACCCTGCTCCTGCAACGGCCTTCGGTAATCTCGATGCCTTCCTCTATCTGGAACGTAACATCGCTTCGAAAGGTATTTACCCTGCTGTGGATCCTCTGGCTTCCTCCAGCCGTATTCTCGACCCACAGTATGTTGGTGACCGCCACTATCAGATCGCTCGTCAGGTTCAGACGATCCTTCAACGTTATCGTGAATTGCAGGATATTATTGCGATTCTTGGTGTCGACGAATTGAGTGAAGATGACAAGATGATCGTGCATCGTGCTCGTCGTCTTGAACGCTTCCTGTCTCAACCATTCCTCGTGGCTGAGGTCTTCACAGGCAAGCCTGGTGAGATCACTCCACTGGAAGATACACTTCGAAGCTTCGAAGAAATTTGCAACGGAAAATGGGATCACTTACCAGAAGGTGCATTCATGTACGTTGGCTCCGTCGACCAGGCAGAAGAACAAGCCAAGAAAATGGAAGAAAGTTAGTCCATGTCAATTAACTGTATCGTTGTAACGCCTGCTGAAACAGCCGTTGAAACAGAAGCTTCATCCATTACCCTACCACTGTTTGATGGTGATAAGGGAGTAATGGCCGATCACGCTCCGATGATCGGGCGTTTGGGCAACGGTGAATTGAGACTCGAAGGCACTGAAGGCGGTTCGCGTTTCTATATCGAAGGAGGCTTTGTCCAAGTTCTGGATAATACGGTGTCAATTTTGACAAACCGTGTTGTTGCAGTCGAAAATCTCGACTCAAGTGCGTTGGAGCAGGAACTCGGTGATGCACTGGCCATGCCCGGCAATAACGACGAAGAACTCGACCTTCGCGAACGAGCGTCAGACGCCGTGCGAGCCCAGTTAAGAGTTGCTCAGCGTAGCTAGTTACAATATCAGCTGTCTGGTAAATTCGTATAATAACAGGGTGTAACTTCTACACCCTGTTTTTTTATGCTTTTCAAATTCGCCCTTGTTACTTAGCTAGCCGTTCGCCGGTTTACCCTCGTGGATCGTACTAAACTATCGGCATTTCTGATCATACCTTTGCTGGCATTAGCAGCATTAGTCGCTCCTCTATGGATTCAGGGGGAACTGCCTGTATTTCGAGATGCTGGTCACTATTACTATCCCTCTTTTCATTTCGAGCACGAACTGTGGCAACAAGGCGCCGTTCCACTTTGGAGTCACCTGGATGACCTCGGGCGTCCCTTTGCGGCCGACTCGAGCACCAGTATCTTCTACCCCGGCAAATTACTTTTCTGGTTACCGCTAAGCTTTCCCAATTGTGTCCTGCTTTACCTCATCACACATCTCGTATTGGCAGGACTCAACACTTACGGTTTGGCGCGACGCTGGAATGCTTCTCCTTCAGGCGCAGCATTTGCCAGCCTGTCATTTTGCATGGGCGGTGCTGTACTCACTCAGCACTCCAATATTATTTATTTAGTATCGGCAGCCTGGCTACCGCTGGCGGTTAGTCTTTCATTAGATCTCATTGAAAAGCAGGACTCTAGGAAATCTCTCGCCTATCTGGCCGTAACACTTGCCCTCATAATTCTCGGCGGCGATCCACAAATGGCGTTACACGTTATGTTGCTAATCCCCCTGTTCTATTGCTTTGTCAGCAAAACATCTAATCGCAATCATCAGCCCAACAAGATCGCCAAACGAAAAGTTGCCCAGCGAATGGTAATTGCTGGTATCATCGCCTTCGGCTTAGCAGCGATACAAATTCTGCCTACCTATACCTGGTCCAAGAATGCCAATCGAAACTTACGCTCTGCTTCCAGGACCACCTTTGAATGGATCGCTGATCAGGTTACTGGCAATGAAGTTCCCAACAATATCTTTAAGGGACGCAGGGCATCAGAACACCATGGACAACTCTATCAGTTTTCACTGGCTCCTTGGCAAATGACTGAACTAGCTTTCCCTAACATAACCGGGAAACTCTATCCGCAAAGACAACGTTGGACCTTTCTATTTGAAGATAATCCACGCACTTGGTATCCCAGCATCTACCAGGGAATCCTCCCTCTACTGCTTGCCTTGAGTATTTTCGGGCTAGGAAAAAAGGCCCGGCACAAACAACTCAGTCGGATGATAGTCTTCACTATTTTGGCTGCGTTGGGGACGTATGGAATTGGATGGTTCATCACTGCAGTAAGCGGAGCCAAGCCTGTTGCTTCGGAAACCGGTGGTGTTTACTGGTTCCTTTGCAATGTCGTACCGGGATACATCCAATTTCGCTATCCAGCCAAATGGTTTATCCTGACCAGCCTACTGATAGCCATTCTGGCCGGAGTCGGCTTCGATACCGTCGACAAGGAAACCGAACGCCGCAGAGCCGTTTTCAATTGGTCGATGGTAGGACTGTGTGCTGCTTTATTGACGTGCTATCCACTACTCAGCCACTTATTAACCAAAGGACTGGCCAATTCCCCGCCCGACTCGTTCCTAGGTCCTGCTGCTGGCCAGGGAGTCAAACGCGATCTTTTACAGGCAGCGATTCAACCGCTAGTTATCGTACTTGGCTTCATCCTAACGACAAAACTCGTTCGCAAGGAAAAGATGAAAACGACAATTATTTTAATCCTACTTGCCGCTGATCTCTTCTTTGCGAATTCATGGCTCTTCTCATCCGCATCGTCATATCACTGGGACGCGATTAGTCCTATCGAACAACAACTCAAGAACTCAACGCAGCAGATACCGACGCGAATTTACCGAACCAGACTTTCTAGATGGAACCCACCGTCATTCGCCAAGCAAAGCTCTGCTGAACGCCAACGCGATGCAATCATCTGGGACCGGCAATCTCTTCGACCCCGCATGCACCTATTAAGTCACATCCAGTTACTCGATGCAAATGCAAGTATTTCTGATGCGCACTACGATTCTATGTTACGAGTCCTGCGAAGACACGGAACTACCCGAGAAGATCATGTCACAGAACCTGATGCTGATGGTCTGGCACTGCTAGGGGCCAGCCATATTATTGGACCGGAAAATTTCTACCCTCGGCACGATGAAATGCTTACCAGCCCTACCAAGATTGAAGACGTCGCGATCACTACTATCGCTAATCCAGTTCCATTTTTCTGGACCGTTCCAAATTGGAAAGTCCGACCTCCATTTAATGGAGGGACTCCTGCCCAACTAGATCAATTCACCAAAGATGTCTTTTACCCTGACGGCTTGATTGCAGATCTCCAGAATCTATCAACGCTTGAATCAAATTCAATCAAAAGTAGCAGTTCACCTATTTCTGTTAAACAGGATGTCATTCGTCTTGAATCATTTGAGCCGGGCTTTGTAAGACTTCGAGTCTTTAAAGAAGAGGATGGCCCGTTAATCATTAATCAAGGATTTGATACCGGTTGGCACGCGCGCATTTGGAACTTGGAGAATACGCTCCCACAACCGACTCCATTAATTCGTGCGAATCGAGTGATGCAGGCCGTAGTCCTCAAAAAAGGTGAGCAAACCATCGATCTTGTTTATCGTCCCACTTCCTTCTTATTCGGCCTAACAATCAGTGGAATCTGCTGGTTGATGCTATGTGGGAGCCTCGGAATCGCAGCCATCCGTTCTCGTCGAGCACTACCTCACTAAAGGTTCCATCTGGAGGGCCGGTTGTTCTTCGTGGAAAGGAGGCCTGCATGACCGGTTTTGACTCTCCCATGTTTGGCTTACAATAAGAACGTACGAACCCTTTTTCACCTACTGGAATACGAAAAAATGATCGCCATCATCGATTACCAAATGGGTAACCTTCGTAGCGTTCAAAAAGCCTTTGAAAAAGCTGGATTTGAAGCCACGATCACTAGCGATCCAAAAACCGTAGCGGCGGCCGATAAAGTCGTACTTCCCGGTGTAGGGGCCTTTGAAGATGCCATTAGTGAGTTGCATCGCCGGGATCTGGTCAGTCCCATTAAGGATGTGATTCAAGCAGAAAAGCCATTTCTTGGTATTTGTCTGGGGCTACAGTTACTGTTTGACATAAGTTATGAAGGTGGTGAATTCGAAGGATTGGGAATTATCCCTGGAAAAGTGAAGCGGTTTAATGTTCGTAAGGGATTTAAAGTTCCTCATATGGGATGGAATCAAGCAAACATTGTTCGCGATGCGCCAATTCTGGAAGGCATCGACTTCGGCACTCACTTTTACTTTGTTCACTCATACTATGTTGTACCAAGCAACGATCACGTCATCGCAGTCACAAGTGACTATGACGGTGAATTCTGTTCCATGATCTGGCAGAACAATCTCTTTGCAACACAATTCCACCCCGAGAAGAGCCAGGCAGCCGGCATTAAGGTTTTAAACAATTTCGGCTCTCTCTAATCCCTTCCCTGTCGCAACCATCAGAAAGATATCGTCATGAAGATTTGGCCAGCCATTGATCTCAGGGGAGGCAATTGTGTCCGCCTCAAACAAGGTGACTACAATCAAGAAACGGTTTTTGGGGATAATCCGGGGGCGATGGCACAACAATGGTGCAAACAAGGTGCTGAATGTATGCATCTGGTGGACCTGGATGGAGCTCGAGATGGCCTCTGGATCAATCAGGATGCTGTACGAAGCATCATCGAAGCGATTGATGTCCCTTGCCAGCTTGGCGGTGGCGTTCGCGAAGAGGCTACCATCGAGTTATTACTGGGCCTCGGGGTCAGCCGGCTAATCGTTGGTACAAAGGCCTTGAAAGAACCCACCTGGTTCTCATCCATGGTCGATAAATTCCCGCATAAACTAGCCCTGGGAATCGATGCTCGAGATGGCATGGTGGCAACCGATGGTTGGTTGGAAACAAGTGAAACAACTGCGATCAGTCTTGCTCAGCAATTTGAGAACCAACCCGTCGCAGCGATTATTTACACTGACATTTCCAGAGATGGGATGATGCAGGGTGCCAATGTCAGCGGCATGGAGGAAATGAAACAAGCAACATCGATCCCAGTCATTGCCTCTGGTGGAGTAACAACGCTCAATGACGTGAGGCAACTTCGGGAGGCCGGACTGGATGGGGCCATCATTGGCCGCAGTCTATACGATGGTGTCATTGACTTGGCTGAAGCGATTTCTCTGGCAGCCGAATAAAACAGATCTAAATCTCGAATGACGAGTCGTTCGTGACTGCATCTTTACTATCAGCTCGCATACGCAATCTGGGTTTCTCCAGAGTTACTGTCGTATGAGGCTGTACACTACGTGTGAGCCAAACACTTGAACCAATCACACTATCGTGCCCAACCATCGTGTCTCCACCAAGGATGGTTGCTGATGCATAGACCACGACATGGTCATCAATCGTTGGATGGCGTTTCATCGTACGGATGAGTTTCCCATCAGCATCTGTTGGAAAACTCAAAGCTCCGAGGGTTACCCCCTGATACAATTTCACGTGCTTACCTATCACCGTCGTTTCACCAATCACAACTCCTGTCCCATGGTCGATAAAAAACGACTCACCAATCGTTGCTCCGGGATGAATATCGATTCCCGTTTCTTTGTGGGACCATTCAGCCATCATACGAGGAATGAATGGGACTTTAAGCAGGTACAACTCATGAGCAATCCGATGGAC
>Ga0315321_10000607_pt1 | contig 26938 bp, 25 predicted proteins | sample M180m21515metaG_FD_203464 | JGI IMG/M metagenome (GOLD analysis project Ga0315321, IMG submission 203464) | Ammonia-oxidizing marine archaeal communities from Monterey Bay, California, United States - M1 80m 21515 | ecosystem: Environmental > Aquatic > Marine > Intertidal zone | place: USA...
TGAATGATCATCGGCTCGCGATAGAATTCAGTGAACAGCTCCATCAGGCTGGTCAGGTTTTCATCACCGGGTTTGATATGGAACACGCCGGCGCCACCATTGCCGAACAGCGGCTTGACGATCACGTCTTCATGCTCTGCCCGGAAGTCCAGAATTGCCTGCTTATCCGATGAGATCAGCGTTGGCGGAAGCAAGCCATCAAAGTGTGTGACGAACAGTTTCTCCGGTGCATTCCGCACCTGGGCTGGATCGTTCACCACCAGCGTTTTGGGGTGAATGTGCTCCAGAATATGTGTTGCCGTGATGTAAGCCATATCAAACGGCGGGTCTTGGCGCATCAGCACCACATCCATTGTGGAGAGGTCAATAATTTCTGGCTTGCCCATCGTGTAATGGCGGCCAAGTTCGCGGCGCAGCTCAAGTCGCTGTGCCCGCGCTGTCACTTTGCCATCCCGCAACGACAGGGCATTTGGCAGGTAATGCCAGAGTGCATAGCCGCGTTCCTGGGCTTCTAAGCCCAATACGAATGAGGAATCGCCGTTGATATCAATGGGTTCAACGGGGTCCATCTGGATGGCGACGGCGAGGCTCATGGGCGTATTCGCTCCTGTGATATAAGGTTTCTCAGACTATGATAGCGATCCTTGCCGCGCCAGCCTATGGTGCGTTCGGAAGCCGCAGGGCACATGGACTGCATTGTGACCGGCGACCCTTCTAAATATCGCCACAATTCGCTAGATAATGCGTAAGCTGGGCTCGGCAAATTCTGTATCTTGGAGGCGAAACACATGCGCGTAACGACTATCGCAGCCCTAAGCGCGACAATAGGCTTGGCGTTTCTGCTTCAAGGGTGCGTCGATGTGAGTAGCGACGGCACTAATTACCCCGAAACGGAGCGCATCAGCCGTGGCGGCACAGATGCTTATGACCGATCTTCTACAGAGTCGGTTTTTGGCAAGGGCGGGATTGATATATTTGGCGGCAATAGTGGCGAAGAAGGCGGTGGCGGCGGAAGTGGCACAGGGGTTGCAGTCAACAGCTTCTTGTGGCGGGCCTCGCTCGATACGGTGTCGTTCATTCCTCTCTCAGCTGCTGACCCGTTTGGCGGCGTCATCATTACGGAATGGTATTCACCGCCAGAAGCGCCCAATGAGCGCTTCAAGCTCAACGTCTTTATTCTGGATCGGCAATTGCGGGCGGATGGCCTGCGTGTGGCTGTGTTCAAGGAACAGGCAGCTGGCGGCCAATGGGGCCCGGCACCGCTGGACAAAAAGACCGCAATCAACATTGAAAACCGTATTCTGGAGCGCGCCCGTGAACTCCGCGTATCCTCTGCGGGCAGGCGTGGCTGAGCTTTTCTGGCCGCAGCCTATTTTCCGGGCTTGATCGCTGCCGTTTAGACGGTAGTTTCACACAACAGGATTAACACTCGCTGCGCCTTAGGTGCGGTCGCCTGACGTCTATCCCGGAGTATTGAACAATGGCGCGCTATAACGTCGCCGAAACGGAACCAAAATGGCGTGCGCGCTGGGAAGACGGTGAAGTCTTTAAGGCTGTCGCTGATCCGTCTCGGCCGAAATATTACGTGCTGGAGATGTTTCCTTATCCCTCTGGCCGCATTCACATGGGCCATGTCAGGAACTTCACGCTTGGTGATGTTGTCGCGCGATACAAACGTGCCCAAGGCTTCAACGTGCTGCATCCCATGGGTTGGGACGCCTTTGGTCTGCCGGCTGAAAACGCCGCGTTTGAAGCCAAAGTGCACCCTGGCACTTGGACTCGTGAAAACATCAAGACCATGCGGGCGCAGCTGAAAAGCATGGGCTTGTCGTACGACTGGAGCCGGGAACTCGCGACCTGTGAGCCCGAATACTTCAAGCATGAACAAGCGATGTTTTTGGATTTCATGGCCAAAGGCTTGGCTTATCGCAAGGAATCCTGGGTCAATTGGGATCCGGTTGAGAATACTGTTCTGGCGAATGAGCAAGTGATTGACGGCTGCGGCTGGCGCTCTGGCGCGCCGGTTGAGCGCCGCAAGCTCTCCCAATGGTTCCTCAAAATCACTGAATATGCCGATGATCTGTTAGCTGCGCTCGACACATTGGACCGCTGGCCGGACAAAGTCCGCCATATGCAGGGCAATTGGATTGGTAAATCTACCGGTGCGCGCGTTCAGTTTTCACTGACGAACCGGGATGACCGGATCGAAGTTTTCACAACTCGGCCTGATACGCTGTTTGGTGCATCGTTCTGCGCCCTCTCGCCGGATCATCCGCTGAGTGCGGAAGCTGCAGTCGGCAACCCAGACGCCGCTGCATTTATCGCGAAATGCCGGTCACTTGGGACATCTGAGGCGGTGATTGAGAAGGCGGAGAAGCTTGGCTTCGATACCGGCCTTACAGTAAAGCACCCGCTGATTGAAGGTATGGAGCTACCTGTCTACATCGCCAATTTCGTGCTGATGGAATATGGCACGGGCGCTATTTTCGGCTGCCCCGCCCATGACCAGCGCGACCTTGATTTCGCGCGCAATTATGATCTGGATGTAACGCCTGTTGTACTGCCGCCAGATGCTGATCCGGCTGCGTTCAGTGTGGGCGATGAGGCCTATACTGGCCCTGGCGTTATCTACAATTCTGGTTTCCTGGACGGCATGGAAGTTGAGGCCGCAAAGGCCGCCGCCGCGAAATCCCTGGTAGGCCAGGGGGATGGCGAATTGGCGACCGTATTCCGGCTTCGTGACTGGGGTGTTTCCCGCCAGCGCTATTGGGGCTGCCCCGTTCCAGTCATCCATTGCGATGATTGCGGCGCACAGCCCGTGCCGAAAGACCAGCTGCCCGTCACCCTGCCGGACGACGTGGATTTCGACCATCCAGGCAATCCGCTCGACCGGCACCCGACGTGGAAGCATGTCGATTGCCCCTGTTGCGGTAAGCCAGCTGCGCGTGAAACAGATACGTTCGATACCTTCTTCGAAAGCTCCTGGTATTTCTCCCGGTTTACCTCGACGCATAAGGATGACCAGGCCTTTGATCAGGCGGAACACGATTACTGGATGCCAGTCGACCAATATGTCGGCGGTGTTGAACATGCGGTGCTGCATCTCCTCTATTCCCGCTTCTTCATGCGGGCACTCCGCGATTGCGGCTATGTGAATCTGGATAGCGGTGAGCCGTTTGCAGGGCTGTTCACCCAAGGCATGGTTTGTCACGAGACCTACCGCGCTAAGGATGGCCGCTGGCTGCTGCCGAATGAGATCGATAAGGATGGCAGCGCTGTCACCGAGCTTTCATCAGGCGATGCCGCCTTACTTGGCCGCTCGGAGAAGATGTCCAAGTCCAAGAAAAACGTGGTGGACCCGGAATTGATCCTCGGCACCTATGGCGCAGATACCGCGCGCCTGTTCATGATGTCCGATAGCCCACCAGAACGGGATCTTGAATGGACGGAGTCCGGCGTTGAAGGCGCTTGGCGCTATATCAACCGGCTCTGGCGTTTGCTGGATGAACCGCCGGTTCAGTTCGGTGATGGTGCGGCACCTGATACCTATGGTGAAGCGGCTACAGCGCTCCGCCGGACCATGCACAAAGCCGTTCATGGCGTCACGGAAGACCTGGAGAAATTTCATTTCAACCGCGCTGTTGCCCGCATTCGAGAGGCGACGAACGCACTCGCGGACGCAAAGGGCGACGGGCCAGATATGGCCGCTGCATACAAGGAAGGCTTGGAGGCGTTGATACGCTTAATCAGCCCAATCACCCCACATATCGCTGAAGAAATGTGGACGCAGCTGGGCCACGCTGAGTTAATCGCAGACGCGCCTTGGCCCGTCGCTGACCCGGCATTGACCGTTGATGACATGATCACCATGCCTATCCAGATCAACGGTAAGCGTCGCGGCTCCATCGATGTGCCGCGCGACCACCCGGAAGAGCAGGTGAAAGCGGCTGCTTTGGCGGAAGAAAACGTCGCTCGCAATCTGGATGGTAAAGAGCCGCGCAAGGTGATAGTTGTGCCGAACCGGATCGTCAATGTCGTGGCGTAACCTCATCTTCGTTGCAGCAGCGTCGCTGACGCTGGCAGCATGTGGATTCAAGCCGCTATATGGCGAGCAATCTACAACTGCGGGCGCTTCTGGCCCCTTGGCAGTTGAGGTTGCGTTGATCCCGAACCGCGAAGGACAGGTGATGCGCTCCGTGCTGCGTCGCCGGTTCGCCGGCGCTGCAGTTGCAAACTACCGCTTGGACGTAGCACTCGCCCAAGCCTCTGCCGTAACAGCAATTGATGCCGCTGGTGACGTCACCAGACGTCGTCTGACCATGACGGCGGGCTGGCGGCTCTCGCCCTTGGCGCCAAGCGCGCCAAAGCCGCTGGACGGACGGGTGCGTGTTGTAGAGGCCTATAACATCCTGGCCTCAGATTATGCCAACTACACGGCGGAAAGCGCTGCGCGCGAGCGCGCTGCAGCCAGGCTTGCCGGGCTTATCGCCGAAGCCGCGAGCGCCCGCGCCATCGCCGCTGGGTGGCGCTAAATCCATGTGGTTAGCAGCCCAAGACATTGAGCGGTTCTTGGATGCACCACCAGATGACCTGCGCGCTTGCTTGATCTATGGCGGCGATGCAGGCCAAGTCCGCGAACAAGCCAAACGCATTGCCAAAACAGTCTGCCCAGACCTGGACGATCCCTTCCGTGTCGCCACGATTGATGGTGCGAGCCTATCGGCTGACCCGGCTCGTCTGGCTGATGAAGCTGCTGCAATGGCGTTTGGCGGCGGCCGCCGGGTTATTCGTTTGCGTAACGTGTCTAGCGATCAAAGCAGATACATGGCGGATGTGGTCAAAAACCCACCCGGTGATGCGTTGATCGTGGTTGAGGCTGGCGTCCTCCGCCGTGATGCTGCGATCGTCAAACTATTTGAGGGCGCATCCCAAGCGGCAGCGATCCCGTGCTACGCCGATGAAGGCCGCGCCCTTCTAACTTTGCTGGATAAGGCGCTGAAGGATGCCAATGTTCGCCTGTCTCGGGATGCCCATGCCTATGTCGTCGCCAGGCTTGGTGCGGATAGGGGGGCCACCCGCATGGAGATTGAAAAGTTGGTGCTCTATGCGGAATCAGGCGGCGAGATTTCCTTGGATGAAGCCGTTGCCGCAATTGGTGACGCAGGTGCCTCAGGCGTTGATGATCTGGTCTACGCCGTTGCATCTGGCGATATCACAGCGCTCCACCGCACATTTGACAGGTTAATCGCGGATGGTGTGGCACCCATTGCCATCGTGCGCAGTATGGTGATGCATATGACCAAGCTGCGGGCCGTTGCATCTAGAGCCGAAACTGTCGGTCTCGAGTCAGCCATTGGCGGCGTTCGCCCGCCTATCTTCTTCAAGCGGAAATCAGCTTTTGAAGCACAGGCGCGCAAATGGAGCCGCCCACGCCTATCGCTCGCCATAGATCGCTTAATCGCCGTCGAGATCGAGCTTAAATCAACTGGCGTATCCGATAGCTTGGCTCTCTGGCGCGCCTGCTTCGACGTCGCCCGCGCTGGCCGCGTGCGGAGCTAAACACTCGCCGTGTTCTGGTCAGACCTAGGTCCAAACCGGTCATCGATTATCGCGGACTGATTTGTTCCACTCAAGAATAGTGTTGGGCGACCCCGGCAGGACTTGAACCTGCGACATTCGGTTTAGAAGACCGATGCTCTATCCAGCTGAGCTACGGGGCCACAACATGGTTCGGAAAACGGTTGGAGTCTTTATCCATTCTCCGAACGATAGGTTTTTCTAATATTGTCTCCCAGTACCCGTAGTTTCGAAGGCACGTGCTCTATTCGGCCGAGCTAAGGGCGCATTGGGGTAATTATTGGGACTGCATGACGATGGGTTATGCAGGTGTTCTACCAGCGGAAATTGTCTGAATAGCTTTTGGTTTTTGGTGTGCGTTCTCTGGGTTCTTGCACGGTGTAGGTAAGGCCTTTGTCATCCGCGTAGGCGATAGCGGCTTCTTTGGTGTCAAATCTGAGAGAGAGCTGGCGGCGGGTGTCGCCTGATGAAATCCAGCCCATCAGAGGATCAGCGCGGCGCTGCTCCGATGGCTCAAAGTCGAGAACCCAAAGCTTGGTCTTGGCGAGGCCCTGCTGCATAGCTGTGCGGGCTGGCCGATAAATACGTGCTTTCGCCGCCATGGAAGCGTCCTCTTCGGAAACCTGATTACGTGCAGAATGTGCAACGGGCGGTGGTTCAATTGCAAGTGTTCAGTTTACTGGTAGCCAAAGATATTAGCCTGCAGGCGCCACCACGAGGCAGCCATGGCCTGCACGCTTTAGGATGACGCACGCATTCGCGGCTTGGGCTTCTGGCAATCCAGCGATGCGTGCGCGGTGCAATCGGCCGCTCCGCCGTGCCAACGGCACGGTCACAGGCTTGCCGCCGCCAACGATACGACCAAGCTGGTTCATACGTTTCCGGGCAAGCTTCAGTGCAGCGCGTTGGTTCTGAACAGCACCCACCTGCACGGCATATCCGCCCTTACCGCCGCCGCGTCTAGCTGAGGCGACCAATGGCGTACGGTTCGTTCGTGTGGGCTTGGAGCCAGGTCGGCGCTTCGGTGGTTGGGCCCGCCCGCCGCTTCGCCAATCGTGCGCTACGGGCGCGATGCCTACATAGCGCCTATGCGTCATGGATCGCGCGGCCCGATAACCTGCATCCATCAGCCCGATCATATCCAGGTTACGTTCTGCTGAGCTTTCGCCGCCGATGAGAACTGCGATCAGGCGGCGCTCTTTGCCCTTACGCCCACGTACGGCGGATGCTGCAAGATTAAACCCTGATGCCCGGATATAGCCGGTCTTGATGCCGTCAGCGCCCTTGTAGTTCTTCAGGAAGCGGTTGTGCCCGCGATATGTGCGTTTGGCATAGCGGAAAGATCCGGCTTTGAAATACTTGTAGTACCGGCGATGCTTATAGCGGAGCCCACGGGCCAAACGCGCCATATCCCGAGCAGTCGAGACCTGTTTGGGATCATGCAGGCCGGACGCATTGACGAAGTTCGTGCGAGACATGCCAAGTGCGCGTGCTTTTGCGTTCATCTTCTCAGCGAAGCGCTTTTCCGTGCGGCCTAGGCGTTCTGCGACAGCAACGGCGACATCATTGGCGGACTTGATCGCAAGTGCCCGGATTGCCGTGCGGACGGATATACTGCGCCCTGCGCGCACTCCCAGTTTGGAAGGCGTTTGCCAACTGGCTTTGCGGGAAAACTTGATTCGTGAATTCATCTTAAGCCGCCCAGACTTCAAGGCGTCAAACAAGAGATACAGCGTCATCATTTTAGTGAGAGAGGCGGGGTGTATTTCCAGGTCTGCCGCTTCGTCCAATAGCACTTGGCCAGACGCTGCATCAATGACGATAAACGTGCGTGGAGGCTTACTCGCTGCAGCAGGCGTTGCCGCCAACAAAGCTGTGAGCGTAACGGCTAGAAGCAGCGCAATAACGCTGAGACCGGCGGATGCGGATTTGGTTTGGCGGACCATAGGAATCTGTTAGCAGGTGTCGCGCGGTGTCGTCTATCTCTAATTGAGACAAATTATGAATTGAGCACGGGTGCAGGCTCTGCGGCACGCCTCTGGTGACGCCGGAAAGCGCGCCATCCTGCGGCAATGGCAAGCGCTACGCCGCCAGTCACAGCGATCGTTCCTGCCGCATTCAAGGCCGCCGGAAGCCCGATCGCCGGCGCCGCCCATGCCGCAGCACCATATCCACCAATAGCGACAGCGCCTGCAATCAGAAGGCTCACATAGATTTGTGCTGCCAATCTGTCGGTGATCAATCTGGCGGATGCTGCGGGGCAGATCAGCATTGCGATGACAAGGATTGAACCGACGGCGTCGAAAGCTGCGACGACTGCCAGGGCGGCGGCGGTATTGATCGCTAACTCGCTGACCCATGCAGGCAGGCCCAATGCAGCACCATAGTCAGGGTCAAATGCCGCCAGCCGAATTTCCTTGAATGCCACGACCATGGCGATGGCCAGCACAGCAAGCACGGCCAGCAGCATGGGGATTTCTCGGGGGAGGGATGCCCACTGCGCGGGCTGCAACGCCTCCTGCCACGTCAACGGGCCAATCCAGATGGCGGCTTCCAGGCTGCCGTAGAGCGCGTGCTCAATATCCAGGTGAACGTTGGAGGCGTCCGCTAACTCCAGCATGACGACACCCAGCGCAAATAGCATGGTCAGCACAACACCCATTGCCGTTGCGGCGTCGAGCCTTCCCAATCTTCGGATCATCACAATCAACCCGGCTCCGGTGAGGGCTGCGACGAGTGCACCCAAAACCATGGACCAGGATTTGGTGTCGCCGGTCAGGATGTAACCACCAACCACACCCGGCAGCACCATGTGGGATAGAGCGTCACCCATCAGTGCTTGGCGACGGAGGACAAGAACATTGCCTACCAGTGCCGCTGAAAGGGCCGCCAGCAGCGCCACGAGCATTGCTGGGAAATCGAGTTGCAGGAACATCATGCCTCGCGTCGCTCCAGCTCGGCAATGACGTCGCGTGGAAGGAGGTCCGCCAGCGGGGTGAAGGCGGCTGCGAGCAGACGGCCTGCGTCTTCTGGCCGGTCAGCCAAATAGCGATCGCGCAATTGCTCATCGCGGAGCCAAGCTTGGGCTGCAGCCTCTCCTTTCGGTGTAGCGGAACCGTCGCCATCTATCCAGCCGAGTAAGCGGCCTAGTTTGGGATCAGCCGGGTGTGCGCCTGCTGCGAGTTCCACGAGGATCTGACGGCGGCGAAGCGCACGGCGCAGGCCCTGGCGCTGCAAGACAGCTGCGATAGCGCCGCCCCTTGGTGCAAACAGAAGGCTGAATAGGAATATGGCGCTCAAGATCAGAACAATAGCCGCCCCCGTCGGCGCATTTGGCAATGCTGTGGATACCGCCCCGCCCGTATAAGCCCCAGCGGCGCCGATGATGGCGGCCAATGCAGCAAGGCGTGGCAAGCGATCTGTCCAGAACCGAGCGGCGGCGGCAGGTGTTACCAACAGAGCCAGGATCAGCACGAGGCCGACGGCGCGGAGACCTGCGGCGATCAGCAATAGCATCAGACCCGTGATCATAAGGTCGAGAAACTTAACGGGCAGGCCCTGAGCAGCAGCCCCACCCGGATCAAACGCGATGAGGGTGAATTCTTTGACGAGCAGTGCAAGAAGAATGAGTGCCGCGCTACCTGCAATCGCCAAGACCCAGGCTTCGTTCTGATTAAGCGTCGCCGCCTGGCCAAGCAGAAATGCGTTAAGGCCTGCTTGGCCGCCCGTCGGCAGGGCCTGGATCAAACTCAACAGGGCGACACCAAGGCCAAAGGATACACTGAGTGCGGCAGCCGTTGCTGCATCTTCACTAATACGCGCACCGTCTTTCAGGAGGTGCATCGCGCCGGCTGCAACGGCGCCGGTCAATGCAGCGCCTGTCAGCAAGAACGCACTGTTACGCCCATCGCCAGTCAACCAGAGACCGACGAGGAAGCCGATTGCGACGCCAGGGAGGGTCGCGTGGGCGACAGCGTCTGCCAGCAGTGGGCGGCGCTTCAGGATCATTAGCGCACCAATTGGCCCTGCGGCTGCGCCAAGGGCTGCCAACCCGGCCATCACAACGACAGAATTATAGCCGCCATTCAGTGTCAGCGCCGTCCAGAAGTTTTGCCAATAGTCCATTACGGATAACCTGGCAGGTTAGCCAATTGCGGCTGCCAGTTGGGGCGCTGCCAAGCGTCCGCCATAGGCCTTCTGTAGGTTTTCCGCCGTCATCACTTCGGCCATGGGCCCAGCGGCGATGCGGCGGACGTTGATCATCAATGCATGATCGAAATATTCAGTCACGGTTTGGAGATCGTGGTGGACCACGATGGCTGTCTTGCCTGCCGAAGTAATCCGGCGAAGCAGGCTGACGATTGTGCGTTCCGTTGCGGCATCTACGCCGGCGAACGGTTCATCCATCAAATACAAGTCCGCGTCCTGGACCAGCGCGCGCGCTAGGAATACGCGCTGTTGCTGACCGCCCGAAAGCTGGCCGATCTGCCGGTCCGCGAAATCCGCCATGCCCAGTTCCGCCAAGGCTGCCAGTGCTGCATCCCGATGTTTTTTGCGGACTGGGCGCAGCCAGCCGATGGATCGGTAAAGGCCCATGGCGGTCACATCAAGCGCCGTTGCCGGAAATTCCCAATCCACACTTTCGCGCTGGGGTACATAGGCGATTCTGCGCCGAGCCTGGGCAATGGGCGCGCCAAAGGCTGCGACGCGGCCCGAGATCTTGGGCGTCAAACCAAGAGCGCCCTTTAGGAATGTCGATTTGCCAGCGCCATTTGGGCCGATAATGGCGACCAAGCTCCCCTTTGGCGCAACATAGTCGACATTCCATAAAGCCGGCGCCCGGTCATAGGCGACCGTCAGGCCGGAGACATCAAGCGGACTGCCAGCCTCGACAGCGTCATGCACGGCTTCGGCATTTGCGACGGCGCGGATATCCGGGCTCATCCTGACGTATCCTTTAGATGGCGAGCGTTGTTCAGTCGCCCGTTCAGCCCACGGTCCGGCGCGATGCCGCCAAGGGCGCGCACGATAGAGGTGGCGTTGTGGTCCAGCATGCCGACATACGCGCCTTCATAGGTTCCAGGCGGGCCCATGGCGTCGGAGAGCAGTGCTGGGCCTTTCGTGACAGTGGCACCAAGCGCACGGGCACCTTCAATTACTGCGTCTACCGCGCGGGCGGTCGTTGAGGTTTCGACGAATACAGCGGCGATGCGGCGGTCATGGATGATCTGCGCCATGTCCCTTATATGCGCAACGCCCGCTTCGCTTTCTGTGGAGATACCCTGAACCCCAAGCACTGTCATGCCATAGCGCTTGCCGAAATATCCAAATGCGTCATGGGCTGTCGCTAGAACACGGGCGGACGAGGGGAGGGTCGCGACCCTGGCTTCAATATAGGCATCAATCGCGGCGATCTCAGCCAGGACGGCTGCTTGGTTCTGGGCGACGTTCGGCGCGCATGCGGGAAAGGCTTTGGCGGTAGCGGCAGCGCTTGCGGACAATGCTTCGGCCCACAACTGTGGATCCATCCAGATATGCGGATCGGGTACGACACCGCCGGTCAAAACAATCTTCGCAGGGTCTAGCAGTTCGCCCGCGTATATAACTGGTTTGCGCGCGCTCAAGCGATCAAACATGTCTCGCATTTGGGCTTCGAGATTAAGGCCGTTCGCCATCAACCCGTCAGCTTGGAGCGCTTTGGCGACATCGCTGCGGGTCAACCGGTATAGGTGCGGATCGACGCCAGGGCCTAGCAAGACTTCCACCGTGGCGCAGTCGCCAAGAATGCGGGATATGGGTTCGCCGAGCTGGGCGATGGTCGCAAGGATCATTGGTTTGGCGCTGGCTGTTGCTGGAATCGTGACAGAAGCCGCTAATAAGCAGCTTAGAATCAATCGGCGCGCAAGGTTGCGCGAATGAGCAAGAATCTGTCGCATCAGTCCTCCAACACCCATAGAGTATGGAGGTTCCAGGCTTGGGTGCAAGGTTTACATAGAGAAAAAGTTCTAAAGATATGGTTCATAAGTTAGCCAAGGCAAAAAATAGCCAAGCCTTGCAAAAATCTTCGGAACCTCGATATTGTTTCTCGCCGATGTAGAAGCAGAACAGTATGGCAGACCACGATAAAGTGCCGCGCTCACCGCGAGACCGTTCCAGGCTGGGAGACCCAACCCGGCAGGCAGCGGGGTTCGACCGGATGCGCCAGGCGCGGCAGATGGAAATCGCTGAGGATTATGTCGAGCTGATCGCTGATTTGATTGCCGAGGAAGGCGAAGCGCGCGCAGTTGATCTGGCAGAACGGTTTGGTGTCAGCAACGCCACGGTCAACAAAACGCTGGCGCGACTTCAGCGTGAGGACCTTGTGCAAACCCGCCCGTATAGATCGATCTTCCTAACCGACGCCGGTGGGGAAATGGCGAAGGCGTCCCGGCGCCGTCATCAGATCGTTTTGGGGTTCTTGCATGCTATCGGTGTCCCGGCAGAGGCGGCTGCGATTGATGCAGAGGGCATCGAACATCACGTCAGCGAAGAAACACTCGCGGTCTTTGAAAAGATCGCAAATCAAAAGGCTTAACGATAGTGGTGGGGCTGCTAGCGGTCCAAAACCCTCAGAATTCTGCGATAAAATAATTGTGACTATGGTTACAATCTCGAATTTAGGTTAATCTAAGTTACGATAGGGGGCGTGCTGAAGGACGAACACTTGGGGAGAGTCCGATGGCGCAGAATACATTTGATCTAACGACGCTCAATGGAACGAATGGCTTTGTTGTAGAGGGTGCCACGGCTGGCGATGACCTCGGGACAGCAGTTTCGATCTTTAGCGACTTTAACGGCGACGGGCTGGATGACCTTGTGGTCAGCGCGCCAGATGGCGACCCGGACAATCGCAGCGGCGCTGGCGAAGTCTATGTCGTTTTTGGGGGTGGGGTTGATGCAATCGTCGACCTTGGAAACCTAGACGGCGCCACATTCGTGCGTTTAGACGACGTTGCGGCATTGGATTATGCGGGCCGGGAACTCACCAGCCTAAATGCTGGTGGGGACTTCAACGGCGACGGTCTGGATGACCTGATCCTTGGCTCTATTACGACAGACCCGAACGGTGTCGGCGCTGCCGGTGAGGCATATGTCGTGTTTGGCGCTAGCGGCGCCGGCCTTGCAGCACTCTCAGCGGGCGGCATCGGCTTTGACCTAAACGAATTGGATGGGTCAGAAGGTTTCGCGCTGCCAGGCTTTGACACCAATGACGGCGTGAGCCAGAGCGTCAGCAGCGCCGGGGATGTAGACGGCGATGGCATAGACGATATGATCATCAGCGTTCGAAATACATCGCCCGAAGGACGCGGCAACGCTGGGGAAGCATTTGTCGTTTTTGGCAGCACCGACGCGCAGCCAGCCGAGATTGATTTGTAGGCACTGGATGGCGGTGATGGTTTCCGTTTGTTCGGTGGAAGCTCGGCAGTCAGCCCAACGTCACAGGAAGACCTTCCAGGAAGAGCGGTTAGTTCCGGCGGCGATTTCAACGGCGACGGCTTTGCTGACTTGCTCGTCGGCGCTCCAGGTTATTCATTGGGAGACGGTATCGGGTACATTCTTTTCGGCAAAGCGTCTGGTTTCCAGGCAACGCAGAACCTTGGCGAATTAGACGGGACAGACGGCATTCGCTTCACTGCCGACAACCGGGACAACATTAGCTGAACCATCAATTCTGGCGGCGAAGCTATCGCAGGCGGAACAGCTGCCGACACGCTGAACGGTGCCGGCGGGGATGATACGTTGCAAGGCGGGCTTGGGCTGGACACGCTGGCAGGGGTATTAGGCGACGATTCCTATTTCCTCATTGCAGTTGGTGGCGAAAATGACGTGATCACAGAGGCTGCCGGCGACGGCATTGATACCGTCACGACGGTGTTTGACTTCGACCTACCCGACAATTTCGAGAACCTGAACTTGAATGGGGACGTTGGCCCGAAAGAAGGCAACGGCAACAGTGCGAATAACATCATCACCGGCGGCCTGTTTAATGACCTGATGCGCGGACGGGATGGCGATGATAAGCTGATCGGCGGCGGTGGCGTCGATACGCTACTTGGCCAAACTGGCGCCGATACGCTTACCGGCGGCGATGGCAATGATATTTTGAACGGTGGTTCAGGCATCGATACGCTGACAGGCGGCGCCGGAAACGATCTCTACACAGTCGATAATTCCAACGATGTGGTGACGGAGCAGGCAGGTGAGGGCGGGTCTGATCGCGTCAACGCATTCGCTGATTTCGTGAACCCGTTGGAGGTCGAGTTCTTGGTCGGGAAGTTCGCCGCCATAGGGCTGACATTAACAGGGAATGCACAGGTCAATCGCATCACAGGCGCCAATAAAATCAACTCGCCAGATGTTATTTCGGGCGAAGGCGGGAATGACAAACTCGTCGGCCTTGTCGGAAATGACGTGATCAATGGCGGGGCGGGCAATGACCGGATCTTCGGGAATTCTGGCGCAGATGTGATCGATGGCAGTATCGGCAATGATGTGGTCAGTGGCCAGCAGGGCGCGGATCAATTTGTCGTGGGCGTCGCTGAAGGGCGAGATACGGTGACCGATTTCAATACTGCCGAGGACCAGGTCAATTTGGTCGCCCACAATTTCGCCGATTTTGCCGCTGTTCTTGCGGCAACGACAGACATCAACGGCACAGCTACCATCGCGCTCGGGGGAACGAATATCGTGCGTTTGTCGGGCGTATTGGAGGCAGATCTCGCTGCGGATGATTTTATCCTGACATGATCTGGCTAGCGATTTTCGCGATATTTAGGAACTAACCGGGATTTCGATTGTTCGTTTGGTGCAAGTGCAAAGTGTTGCGCCTATCAAACGAAAGGATACCCAAGTGTCAGAATCCGATAGCGTTTATCGCAAGATCGAAGTCGTCGGTTCGTCTTCCACTAGCATTGAAGACGCAATCCAAAATGCCGTTAGCCGTGCCAACTCAACAATCGATCACGTTCAGTGGTTCGAGATCACGCGGACAACAGGCCATGTTGTGGATGGGAAAGTCGGCCATTATCAGGTGTATATGCACATCGGCTTCCGGATGGAAGACGCTGACTGATTACGTTGCGCAATCAATGCACAGCGGCGTTGCGGGATCGCTGATGAGGCGGGCCTTGGCGCCCGCTTCGCCGCATTTCAGGCACCATCCATACTCGCCGTCTGCAATATGTTGCAAGGCTGAGCCAATGCACAGGATTTCCTGATGTCGGCGACGATGTTGTTCTTGGGCCATGGCTTGGCCCTGCAACGCATCCATCCGCGATAGTCTGCCAACACGAGATTGGTCTAGTTCGACAGCAGCGCGGGCGCTGGATGTATCATCATTCAGCGCCCGCAAGTCCGCGCGTTTCGCATGAAGCGCTGCCGCCTGAATGGAAACAAACGCATCATCATAAGCGTGATCGGTCGTGGCCAGTTTGGCTTACCTCAGTTTGGGTTAGCCTTGGCGCTCGACCATCATCTTCTTGATCTCAGCGATTGCTTTTGCTGGGTTCAAGCTTTTCGGGCACGTTTTTGTGCAGTTCATGATGGTGTGGCAGCGGTAGAGCCGGAAGGGGTCTTCCAGGTCATCCAGGCGTTCACCTTTGGCCTCATCCCGGGTATCAGCGAGCCAACGATAGGCTTGCAGCAGGATTGCAGGGCCGAGATAGCGGTCACCGTTCCACCAATAGCTGGGGCAGGACGTTGAGCAGCAGAAGCATAGGATGCATTCCCAGAGGCCATCCAATTTCTCGCGGTCTTCTGGGCTCTGTAGGCGCTCGCTGTCGGGTGGTGGCGGAGAAACGGTTTTCAGCCACGGCTCGATAGAAGCGAGCTGTGCGTAGATCTGGCTTACATCTGGCACAAGGTCTTTGACGACCGGCATATGCGGCAGAGGGTAGACTTTAACGTCGCCCTTCACTTCATCAATCGGCTTCAAGCAGGCCAGCGTGTTGGTGCCGTCAATGTTCATGGCACAGGAGCCGCAGATGCCTTCACGGCAGGAGCGACGGAACGTGACGGTGCTGTCGACCTCATTCTTGATCTTGATGAGGGCGTCTAGAACCATCGGGCCACAATCGTCGAGATCAAGCTCGAACGTATCGATTTCCGGGTTCTTGTCGTCATCCGGCGACCACCGGTAAACGCGGAAACCTTTGGTGCGAGATGCGCCCGAAGGTGCGTTGTGTTTCTTGCCTTCGCCGACTTTCGAGTTCTTCGGCAGAGTAAATTCAGCCATTGCTCTATGCTCCTGCCTTAGTATACGCGCTCTTTCGGCTCGATATAGTCTATATCGTCCGAAAGCGTGTAGGTGTGAACCGGGCGGTAATCGAGGCGGACTTTGTGCTTTTCGTCCACATAGGCCAGCGTGTGTTTCATCCACTCGCCGTCATCACGATCGGGGTAATCTTCATGGGCATGGGCGCCGCGGCTTTCGTGCCGTGCTTCCGCGCCAACGATGGTGACCAAGGCGCAGTCCATCAGATTTTCAAGCTCAAGCGCTTCGACGAGATCCGAGTTCCAGACCAGCGAGCGGTCATTCACCTGGATATCCTCAAGCGCAGTGGCCTGTTCTTCCATCAGCTTAACGCCCTCTTCCAGAACGGCAGAGGTCCGGAACACTGCTGCATTGTTCTGCATCGTGCGCTGCATACCATCGCGGATTTCAGCCGTCATGGTCGAGCCGTTGGCGTGGCGTAAGCGGTCCAGGCGACTGAGCGCCAGTTCATCTGCATTGGCTTGCAGGTCTGGCTGGGTGGCACCCGGCTTCAGGTTCTCGCCGCAGAAGATGCCAGCGGCACGTCCGAACACCACAAGATCAAGCAGCGAGTTGGCACCCAATCGGTTTGCACCATGTACGGACACACTGGCGCATTCGCCAACGGCCATCAGGCCTTCAACGACGGCACCCGGGTCATCCGCAGTTGGGCGGAGGACTTGGCCGTGATAGTTCGTCGGTACGCCGCCCATGTTGTAGTGGACGGTGGGCAGCACGGGGATTGGTTCTTTCGCGGCATCGACACCTGCGAAAATCTTCGCGGTTTCGGTGATGCCTGGTAGGCGCTGATCCAGCACTTCTCTGCCTAAATGCTCCAAGTGGAGGTTGATATGGTCTGACCCGCTGCCAACGCCGCGGCCTTCGCGGATTTCGACGGTCATGGACCGGGCGACAACATCGCGGCTCGCAAGGTCTTTCGCCGTTGGCGCGTAACGCTCCATGAAGCGTTCGCCTTCGGAGTTGGTGAGGTACCCACCTTCGCCGCGCACACCTTCAGTGATCAGGCACCCAGCGCCGTATATGCCGGTTGGGTGAAACTGAACGAATTCCATATCCTGGTTCGGCAGCCCTGCGCGCGCCGCCATGCCATTGCCGTCCCCGGTGCAGGTATGGGCGGAGGTGCAGGAGAAGTATGAGCGGCCATAACCGCCTGTCGCTAGAATGACTTTCTGCGCCTTGAAGCGGTGCATCGTGCCATCATCCAGGTTCCAGGCGACGACGCCGCGGCACACATCTTCATCATCCATGATCAGATCAATGGCGAAGTATTCAATGAAGAATTCAGCATTGTGGCGGAGGCTCTGTTGATACAGCGTATGCAACAGCGCGTGGCCGGTACGGTCAGCGGCAGCGGCAACGCGTTGCGCCGGCGTTTCACCGAAGTTCCGCATGTGGCCGCCAAACGGACGCTGATAAATCTTACCTTCTGGCGTGCGGCTGAACGGCAGGCCGTAGTGTTCTAGTTCTACGACTGACGGCACAGCTTGGCGCACCATGTATTCAATAGCGTCTTGATCGCCTAACCAGTCCGACCCTTTGACGGTGTCATACATGTGCCATTTCCAATTGTCTTCCGACATATTGGCGAGGCTGGCGGCAATACCGCCCTGGGCTGCAACGGTGTGGCTGCGGGTGGGGAACACCTTCGTGACGCAGGCAGTGCTAAGGCCGGCTTGAACGCAGCCGAACGTCGCGCGAAGGCCGGCACCGCCGGCACCCACAACAACTACGTCATAGGTATGGTCTACGATTTTATACGATTCAGTCATCGATCAGCCTCCAACGGCGAGCTTGACGACGGAGAAAACTGCTGCCGCCCCAAAGAAAAAGGCGAGGCCCTTAACGAGCCAAATCGCAACAATTTTGCAGCCATGACTATGGATATAGTCCTCAATCACGACCTGCAAACCAAGTTGCGCGTGATGAAAGCCCGCGATCAGCAAGCATGCTATCAGCACTGCATTAAACGGTGAGGACATCCAGTCTTTGATGGTGGCTAGGTCCGCGCCCATTAGGCCGACCAGGCTGCACATGAACCAGAGAACCAAAGGAATGAGTGCTACGGCGGTCATTCTTTGGCCAAGCCAATGGTGTGTGCCTTCTTTGGCTGAACCAAGGCCGCGCACGCGGGCGAGCGGGTTGATCATGTTCTGTCCTCCCCTATGCCAGCGCTGCAATCCAGATGATCAGCGTCAACGCAGCAGATGCGGCAACAACGATCAGCCCGGATTTATAAGCGTCTTCAAGTTCCAGCCCACGGCCCGTATCCCAAATCAGATGACGGATGCCGTTGCAGAGATGGTACATCACCGAATAGCTGAATCCAGCAAAGATGATGTAGCCGACGAAGGAGCCAGCAAAGCCTTGAAAGCTCTCAAAATAATCGCCCCCGGTCGCAGCGGCGACGAGCCACCAGGCGAGGTAGACCGCGCCAATTGCGGATGCGACGCCAGTGGCGCGATGCAGGATCGACAGGATGGACGTCCATTCTGGACGATAGACCTGTAGATGTGGCGATAGCGGACGTTTGTCTGCTGCCATAACTCCCCCTCAATGGCTAAGCGCGGCGAATCACCTGCGCGCGAACGGTACAAAGATTTCGGTGTAAGATATCTTGAAGAGGTCTATCCGTATAGTCCTAAGAAAGCACTGCGAGGAATGCCAAAAGAAGAACGGCACCCGAAGGTGCCGCAGTTCATGTCGCTCATATCGCTGAGTTCATTAAGAACCAGGTTGAGGCTCTGGATCGCCGCCTGGTTCTGCTGTTGGCTTGCGCCGCCCACCGGTTGGGATGGAGGCCCGTGGGCCGCCGCCAGGATTTGCGCCAACAGGTGGTTCTGGTGGCTCAGGCTTCTGGATATCTTCGCCACGCAGCAGGGCGTCGATCTGCGCCCGGTCAAGCGTTTCGTATTCCAGTAGCGCTTCCGCAAGGATCACCAATTGATCGTGATGCTCTTCCAGGATGCGCTTGGCTTCGGCCTCGCCATCCTCAACGAAGCGGCGGGTTTCACTGTCTATAACAGCCGCCGTCGCGTCAGACACGTTCTTGCGCTGTGCCACGGAGTGCCCAAGGAATACCTCTTCCTCGTTGTCTGCGTAGCGCAGAGGACCAAGCTTATCTGAGAAGCCGAACTCCGTTACCAGTCGGCGCGCATATTGCGTAGCGACTTTGATATCCTGAGAAGCACCCGTCGTCACGTTATCAGCGCCAAAGATGATCTCTTCCGCGACACGGCCACCGAAAGCGCTTGCGATAAGCGCACGGATCTGGGTGATCGACTGTGATAAACGATCTCGCTCCGGCAGGAACATGGCGAGGCCAAGTGCGCGACCGCGGGGGATAATCGTCACTTTATGCAGTGGCTCGTGGCCTTTTACATGCAGCATGACGATAGCATGGCCCGCTTCGTGATAGGCAGTCAGCTTCTTTTCGTCGTCGGTCATCACCATGGAGCGGCGCTCCGACCCCATCATGACTTTATCTTTGGCATCTTCCATTTCGGACATGTTGACGGTCCGCTTGTTACGCCGTGCCGCCAGCAATGCAGCCTCATTCACTAAGTTGGAAAGATCAGCTCCAGAGAAACCAGGCGTGCCCCGTGCAATGACCCGCGCATCTACGTCAGACCCCAGGGGTACCTTGCGCATATGCACTTTCAAAATCTGCTCGCGGCCGCGGATATCTGGGTTCGGCACCACGACCTGACGATCAAAGCGGCCCGGACGTAGCAGCGCCGGGTCCAGTACATCTGGGCGGTTGGTAGCGGCGATCAAGATGACGCCTTCGTTGGCTTCAAAGCCATCCATCTCGACCAGCAACTGGTTGAGGGTCTGCTCACGCTCATCATTACCGCCGCCAAGACCGGCACCACGATGGCGGCCAACGGCGTCAATTTCATCAATGAAGATGATGCAAGGCGCGTTTTTCTTGCCCTGTTCGAACATATCACGCACGCGGCTAGCGCCAACGCCGACAAACATTTCAACGAAGTCAGAACCAGAAATCGTGAAGAATGGAACATTCGCTTCGCCAGCAATGGCCCGGGCCAGCAGCGTTTTACCGGTACCGGGCGGGCCAACGAGCAGGCAGCCTTTCGGGATTTTGCCGCCTAAGCGTTGAAACTTCTGTGGATCGCGCAGGAATTCTACGATTTCAACGAGTTCGGACTTTGCCTCTTCAATGCCCGCGACATCTTCAAACGTCACGCGCCCGGATTTTTCCGTGAGCAATTTTGCTTTGGATTTGCCGAAGCCCATCGCACGGCCACCACCGCCCTGCATATTGCGCATGAAGTAAATCCACACACCAATCAGCAGGAGCATTGGAAACCAGTTCAGCAGGACGCTCAGCAGACGGTTTTCTTTAACGGGGCCAGCCGAAACTTTAACGCCAGCTTCAATCAATCGACCCACCAACTGCGGATCTTCAGGGGTGTATGTCGTGAAACTTCTGCCATCACTGGTCTGTCCCGTAACGGTGCGGCCAGTGATTTCAACGGATTGCACCCGGCCTGCGTCAACAGAGCTTACGAACTCAGAATAGTCCATCTTCTGGGCGGAACCACCCATGGAGCCACCCTGGAACGCCTGGAACAGAAGTACCAGCGCCAGAAAAATCGCCGCCCAAATGAGCATATTTTTTGAGATGCCGTTCAAGACCGCCTCACAATCATAAAAGCCGAACCACAGGCTAACGTCGCCTACTCAAAAGAGATAAGGCGACGAGAACAGTTAACAAGCGTTTGCGACAGTCAAAGCCGTTGGCGGCGCAAAACGCACAGGAACGAGGTCGATATCACAAATTGATGTGTTTGGTCCATCATTCGCTTTGTGCGGCGCGAAAGTACTAAACCCTGTAATTCGGCCATTTTTTCTGAGAACCGGCAGGCCGGTGATGACTTGGCGCGGCGGATTGCCCCGGAAAGCATATGGCGGCATGCGATCAAGGTTTTTGCCGAGCATAGTTTCAAGGTCGCGCAGGCCGGCATATCCGAGCGGCCCAATCAGGACCGTATCGTTCTGAAAAGACGAAGTGTCTTTGGGATTAAGCCTAAATCTATTGTCCCAAAGTCCAGCTTTGAGGGTCTGCAAAGGCATCAAGTTGGGCAATTTGGCAGGCTCACGCCAAAGGAGAGCCTCTGCGCCTTTTATTTGAATGATGGTCCCGCCACAGGTGCGGCGTGTATCCGGGCTATTCGTGATGTCCTGGAGCAAGCGCGCAATGCGACTGTGCCGGAGAGGCCTCTCTGCACCGCCTGCCATTCGAACGGCGCGGTCTAGTAGGCGTGTGCTGACGGCGGCAGGGGCCGCTGCGAGGAGGCTTCGGTCCAACCGAATTAGGCCATAGGGCACAATTGTAGCAGCCCTTACTGCCAGCCGCGTAACAGCCTGCTCGATAGCAGCATCTTCGCTCGCGAGCGTGGCCGCAGTTTTGGCCAGCCGAGTGGTATCGCCGCTTGAGGTTGCGAGGGCGTTGCGGATGCGGGTACGAGCATATTTTGTGGCGCGATTGCTTGGGTCATCAGCAATTGTCCAACCTGTTGCCTCTGCCGTTGCGGCAACCTGTGCTTTAGGGAAGTCGAGCAATGGGCGGAGGAGGCGCAGGTCGGCATCTGGTTGGACACCGCGCATCCCTGAAAGCCCCTTCACGCCACTGCCGCGTGCGAGCCGCAGCAGCAATGTTTCGGCTTGGTCATCCTGGTGATGTGCTAGCAGCAAGTGAAGCGCACCGCGTTCGACGGCGGCGTCTCGCAGCAGGTCATAGCGAGCCTTGCGCGCCCATGCTGGCACGCCATTTTCTGGTGGCATGCCTGAGACTTTGCGGATGCAGGCGGCAATGTTAGCGGCACGAAGTTGTTCGGCGGCAACCCTGGCTTCGTCTGCTGATTCGAAGCGAAGACCATGATCAACGATGATGCCGAATGCGCTGCCATCTTGCGCCCGCGCCCATCTGTCCGCCAGCCAGACAAGCGCCATGCTATCCGGCCCACCTGAGACGGCAACGGCAAGCGTCGGCGCACTTTCGAACACGCCAAGACGCGCCATGGCAGCCGCAAAGGCATCGTCGGTGATGGCGGAGGTAGCCGGTGCGGCGATGGCCGCCATGCGTCAGCTACACTTCAGAGACGCTTGTTCCCGCACGGCCTTATCACGAAGGCGCTTGGGCGCGCCGCGGTAATCGCTCAACAGTTTGGCGAAGCTGGCGCAGGCTTCGTCTTTCTTCTCGAGCGCCTGCATCGACATGCCAAGCTTGTAAAGATTGTCAGGCGCTTTCGGCCCCTGCATGTCGCTCTGCAAGGCTTCTAGGAATGTCGTCGCAGCTTCCTGGTATCGTTGGCGGGCATATTGCGCTTCACCCGTCCAGTAATGCGCATTTGCAGCCAGTGAATGGTCTGGAAAGGACTTGCGGAACGCGACAAACGCATTCTCTGCCTGTTCAAAGCGCCCGACCCGAAGAAGGCCTTGAGCCTCATCATATTTCACTTGTGCGTCGCCCGTAGGCAAGCCAGCTTGAGCCGTGGATTGGCTGCTTGTGTCTGGTGCTGGCATGACGGCTGGCGGTGCTGCGGCTTGCTCCGCTTCCACCTTCGCCAGCTCAGCGCTGAGTTTCTTGATGCGCGTCTCGGCTTGGCGGAGACGGAACTGGAGCTGCTCGACCTGACCGGTCAAGCCCCGCATCTGGTAGTCAACGCCCGAAAGGCGTTCTTCTAAGCGCTGCCGGTAAGCCAGGTCTGAATCGACAGGCTGCGGCGGCCTAGTCTGCGCAGATGCAGCACCTGCGGTTAAGAACGTAGTGAGAAGTGTAGCGGCGATCAATCTTTGCATGGACGGGTATTTGCCCCCGGAATGCGGCCTAAACATGGCGGTCTGACTGATCGCCGCCGATTTTTCGAATAGTCCGACTTAGCGAACGACCGCGACGCCGCGGCGGTTCTGCGCCCATGCGGCTTCGTTGGAGCCCAGCACTGCTGGACGTTCCTTGCCGAAAGACACCGTTTGCAGGCGGCCAGAGGCGACACCAAGCGCGGTCATGTAATCCTTGACGGCATTGGCGCGACGAGCACCCAGCGCCAGATTGTATTCACGCGTGCCGCGCTCATCAGCATGGCCTTCGATGTTGAGGGCCACATTCTGGTGACGCTTCATCCAATCAGCCCAAGAGCCGATTGTAGCCCGTGCTTCTGGGGAAAGGTCATACCGATCGAAGCCGAACTGGACGCGATCGCCGATTGTGGCGTTCAGCTCTTCCTGGGAACCAGGGCGCGGGGCGTTCACGGCGACCTTAGGCGGCGGCGCTGTTGTGGTGGTCACAGCTTGCGCAGAACCGCTGGTCGCGGGCTTGTCTTCATTGGTCGAGCATGCGGCCAAAGCAAGGCCCAGCGCGGCGACGGCAAGGATCTTCATAGACATAGCAGGGGTACCCCCAAGAGTTTTTGCGCCGCGGTTTAAGGTACATGAAAGACGGTGCGGCGCTTCAGTTGCGGTGGTAATACTTGAGCATGACTCGGTTCACAAGGTCCATGTCCAAACTCTGTTAGTGGAATTCAAGCGGTGTTTTATGGCGCCAAAGGCGACCATGCCGGATCAGATGCGCCGCCTGGTGTTTTGGCCTGACGGAGATTGGCCCCAGTGACATCAACCATATACAGGCGGCTGGTGCCGCCTTGGCCGCGCCGGTTCGTCGCTGTTTGACGATAGAACATGAGCACCCGTCCGTTCGGAGCCCAAGTCGGGCCTTCCTCCAGGAATGAGGTTGAGAGAATGCGTTCATCCGATCCGTCCGGGCGCATAACGCCGATGGAAAACTGACCGCTTTTGATTTTCGTGAAGGCAATCAAATCACCGCGAGGTGACCATACCGGCGTTGCATACCGGCCTTCGCCGAATGAAATGCGTTGCACATTGCCGCCGTCGGCGTCCATCACATAAAGCTGCTGGGCACCACCACGGTCCGAGTTGAATACGATCCGGCTCTGGTCCGGTGCGTAAGATGGTGAGGTGTCGATGGCGGGATGTTTGGTCAATTTGCGGATTTGCCGAGTGCGCAGGTCCATCGTGTGAATATCGGAATTGCCGCGCTGCTCCCGCGCGAACAACAGCTGGTCGCCATCGGGCGAAAAGCGCGGCGCAAAGGTCATGCCGTCAAGCGGACCCACGGTTTCCCGCTGGTTCGTGTCAACGTTCAGAATATGCACGCGCGGTAAGCCGTTGTCGTAAGAGAGGTATGCGACCTCCTGGCGGGAGGGTGAAAAGCGTGGGGTCAGTACAAGATCACCGCCGCCGGACAATAATTGGTGATTTGCACCGTCCTGATCCATGATCGCCAGACGTTTGATGCGCCTGCTCGCAGGCCCAGATTCAGCGATATAGACAATCCGCGTATCAAAATAGCCGTCCTCACCCGTCAACCGCGTGTAAACAGCGTCGGCGACAAGGTGCGCGACCCGGCGCCAATTGCTGCGTTCGGTCACGAATGCCTGGCCGACAAGCTGCTGCTCGCCGATAACGTCCCAAAGCCGAAATTCTACCCGGATACGGCCATCCCCTTGGCGTTTGACCGCGCCAACGATGAGGCCTTGGGCATTGACCTGCCGCCAATCAGGAAAGCGTGGTGCCAGTGCGGCTGCAGCCGGGGTCTGGATAAAGGCTTTTTCGTCAATCGCGCGGAATAGGCCCGATCCAACTAAGTCTGCTGTAGCGACAGCAGCGATGTCCCGGCCAAGCTTATCTTCCTGGCCACTCGCATCCACGAATGGCGCCAGCGCGATCGGGAGCGGTTCCACAACGCCGTTGGTTACGTTGATCTGAAGTTCAGCGCGGGCCTGTTGCGCTGTGCCGACAACGAGGGCGAATGCTGCCATGGCCAGTACAGTGATGGCGCAGGATATACCGCCAGATAGTATGGAGATTCGGGCTTGGTTCATTTCAGTCCTCTTTAGCCAGTCCGTTTGGCTTGGGGGTAGTTCGGGCAAAAGGTCAGCTTGGATCGAACGTGATGCGCATGGTGCGCCAGTTGGAATAGGAGTTCGGCGGAAGCACGAGGCCATTGGCGTTAAACGGCGCACATTTCTGCACTGCTTGAATTGCGCGGGCGACGGCCACGCGTCCCGGTGCGCCTGCGGATGCGGGCGGTTTCTTAAGAACACGCGGTGTGCCGATAAGGTTGCTGCTGGTGTCCAACTCAACGGAGAGCTCGACGATCAGGTCACGTGCATTGCGCTGCCCGTCAGGTTTGTACCAGCAACCGCCAAGTCGTTTCGCCAGTGCCGCTTGATCTGATGCGCTCACACGCGCGCCTGCAATGCCCACACCAAGCGTTTTGCGCACGCCATCAAGACCGCCCGCTGTTGGCTTGGCACCAATGCTGGATTTCATGGACGCAAAGAAATCTTGCTTTGCGGGTTTCTGACCGGTGGCCTTCTGGGGCGCTTCTGCGATTTGGCGCGTGCCCGCGACAGGTGTTTCGTCAGGTGGGTCATCCAAGTGGGCAAGGCGGCGGGGCGGAAGGCGCGTGCGGCGGGCCTCGGCACGCGTCACTGCTGTTTGGGCCAGTACTTCACGCGGGCGCGGCTCATCCGGTGTTTCTGGTGGCGTTGCCGGTATCGCTTCTGGAGGCTTGGCAGCAGCCAGCTCTGCCGGGCGGGCCGCGGCAAGCTCAGGTGGCTTGGTCACAGTGGCTTCCGGCGGCGGCTTAACGGCGGCGAGTTCCGTTGGCGCACGTGTCGTCGCTTCAGCCTGCTGTTGGCTTGAAGCTACGGTTGGCGGTGCAGTGGATGCGGCAGCGCTGGCTGCTGGTCGGCGGGGCGGGAGCCGGGGTGCTCTGGCTACAGCTTCGGGGGACGGCGGTGTATTTGCGGCTAACACGGCTGGCGTGAGTGGGCGAACGGCGGCATCTCGCGCTGTTGCCTCACGCTTCGTGGACAGTTGAGCATTCCGTGCTGCAGTAGATGCGGCTGTCGCTGTGGCAGCAGATTGAGCGGTCTGGGCGTTGGCTGCATTTGCCGTCTGCGCAGCTGCACTTGAGGCTGCATCGGCTGCAGATTGGGCAGCGTCAGGCGCTTTAGTAGACCGGGCGGCATCGGCGGCAGTGAGTGCAGCAGTGTTTGCGCCGGACTGGGCGGCTTCAGCGGCTTGCTGGCTGGTTGTTGCATCTGCGGCAGCCGCAGCGGCGGCGGTTGCTGCGTTACTTGAACCTGCTTCCCGGGCGGGCGGAAGGTTTGGCTGGCTCAATGCGGCCAGTTGTTCTTCTGTAATCACGCCAACTGAGTTCGTGGTGATGATTTTGTCTTCAGGCGGAAACAGCTCTGGCAGGCCAACGGCCAGCACTAAGACCAGCAGCACATGGCCAACGACAGAGGCTATGAAGCCCGCATACATGGCTTATTGCGCCCTTTCCGGGGACTTCGCCACAAGCGAAAGCTTTGTGATGCCGGCCTCAACCAGCGCGCCCATCACGACCATCACTTCCCCATAAGGAATGCCTTTGTCGCCGCGAATATACACGGTGACTTGGGGGCGCTCTTTTTTGATTTCCTGCAATGTGACGATCAGCGTATCGACGGTGCGTTCGGTTTCTTGAAGGAACACGCGGCCCTCGGCATCAACGCTGATGATCAGAGGGTCATCGCGGTCAACGAGTTGCGCAGCTTTGGTTTCCGGTAGTTCAACAGGCACGCCTACGGTTAGCAGCGGTGCTGTCACCATGAAAACGATCAGCAGCACCAGCATGACATCAACGAACGGTGTCACATTGATTTCGGCAAGCGGTTGGTGTCGCCGACCGAAGCCGCCGCGCCTATATCCGCCGCCAGAAGGACCGCCGGTCATTCCGCCCGCCATGGCTCAGGATCCCTCGTCGATCTGGCGGGAGAGGATGGCTTGGAAGTCGCCAGCAAAAATTTCAAGCCGCGCGCCGTAGCGAGCGATATCTGCCGCGAACTTGTTGTACGCGAGCGTTGCCGGGATGGCCGCGACCAAACCAAGCGCTGTCGCAAACAAGGCCTCAGCGATACCGGGAGCGACGACGGCAAGGTTGGTCGATTTCTCGCC
>Ga0315321_10000612_pt1 | contig 26809 bp, 30 predicted proteins | sample M180m21515metaG_FD_203464 | JGI IMG/M metagenome (GOLD analysis project Ga0315321, IMG submission 203464) | Ammonia-oxidizing marine archaeal communities from Monterey Bay, California, United States - M1 80m 21515 | ecosystem: Environmental > Aquatic > Marine > Intertidal zone | place: USA...
AGCTGACGCGATAAGGAGACTATAATATGGCGATAACTCAAGCAATGTGTACGTCCTTCAAGCAGGAACTTCTGCAAGGCCAACACAATTTTACCAATGGTGGTAGTACTTTTAAATTAGCTCTGTTCACAAGCAGTGCAAGTTTAGGTGCTGCGACAACAGATTATTCAACTTCGAACGAAGCTTCGGGTTCTGGATATACTGCGGGCGGAGCGGCGTTGACAAACGTTACACCGACAACAAGCGGAACAACAGCGTTCTGTGATTTCAACGATCTGACATTTAGCTCTGCATCTATCACTGCTAACGGTGCGATGATCTACAACACCACAACAGGTGGTGGATCGAACACTACAGACTCTTGTATTATCCTAGCATTTGGTGCGGACAAGACGGCGACTAACGGTGATTTTACTATTCAGTTCCCAACAGCGGATGCTTCAAACGCGATCATTCGCATCGCGTAAGGAGTAGCCTCCGATGGTAGACATCACAGGCTGGGGCAGAGGTACATGGTCTGAAGGACCCTGGGATTCCGCTATTCCTGTGACAGTCACGGGGGTAGCCGGAACTGGTGCCGTTGGCTCAGTTGGCATCGTTGCGGAAGCTAATATCCCAGTAACGGGGACGGTCGCCACGAGTGGGGTCGGATCAGTTACAGTATCTGCGGATGCGAATGTAGGGGTAACAGGCTTACAAGCGGCAGGAAGCGTCGGCACAGTTAGCGTCACTGCTGACGCTGTTGTTTTACCTACGGGCATTGCCGCTACAGGCGGTGTCGGATCAGTGGTTGTTATTGCGGAGGCACTCGTTCTACCTACAGGGGTAGCCGGAACTGGTGCATTAGGGACTGTCGTAGTCACCGCAAACGCTGATGTTGATGTCACGGGTTCTACTGGAACCGGTGAAACAGGGACTGTAATAGTCGCTGCGGAAGCAAATGTCCCTGTATCGGGACTGGTAGGAACGAGTGGTGTCGGATCTGTAGAGGTCTTAGCCAACAGTGTCGTTGAAATACCTACTGGTGTAGCCGGAACAGGAGCAGTTGGATCGGTTGTAGTAGCCGCAGACTCCATTGTTTTACCTACTGGAGTAGCCGGAACAGGCGAGATTGGCGACGTAGAAGTCGGTATTCGTGTAGATGTTCCAGTTACAGGGTTGGAAAGTACGGGAAATGTTGGTACTGTAACCGTAGTCGCGGAAGCAAATGTCTCAATTACAGGCGTTTCTGCAACTGGTGGTACCGGAACTGTGTTTGTTTGGAGCCAAATAGACCCGAACCAGACACCAGGTTGGAATGGAATAACACCGTCGCAAACACCCGGTTGGGACGAAATCACACCGTCGCAGTCCCCTGGTTGGACAGAAGTAGCGGCATAGGAGAAACAGATGGCGAGTACATACACTAGCGCAAACGGCATTGAGTTGATCGCCACAGGTGAACAATCGGGTGCTTGGGGCGACACAACAAACGTTAACCTTCAGATTATCGACAGGATCCTTACTGGGGTTGGAACGATTACTTTGTCTGGTACGACGCACACCCTAACAACTACAGACGGTACATTATCGGATGGTATGTATAAGGTCCTGGTTTTAGGAGGATCTCCTTCTGGTACGAACACTATAACGATTGCACCAAACAATGCACAAAAGACATACATGGTGTACAACAACTCTGGTCAATCAGCTGTATTTTCACAGGGATCAGGAGCTAACGTTACAGTAGCCAACGGGGATACAAAACTAATTTACACAGATGGTGCGGGTTCCGGAGCCGCAGTATTTGATTTCACTGCTAATTTAGCAATGTCGTCAGTAAACATTACAGGCGGCGTAATTTCTGGTATAACAGACTTAGCGGTTGCGGATGGAGGCACTGGTGCTTCTAACGTTGCAGGCGCACAAGCAAACTTAGAAGTAGACCCTGCTGGCACGGCAGTGGCTTTGGCAATTGCGTTGGGTTAGGATAGACAATGGCAAACACGTTTAAAAGAAAACTTTCACGGACTGTTGGTACTTCGCTTACTTCGGTAGGCAGCTACACTGTCCCCTCATCAACAGCTACAACGGTTATCGGATTGACGGTATCGAACGTTACAGCCTCCCAGGTTTTGATTACAGCGGTGGTAAACGACGGATCAAACGACACACATTTAATTAAAGATGCCCCAGTTCCAAGTGGCGGTTCTATAGTTATTGTTGGCGGAGATCAAAAAGTAGTGTTAGAAACGGCAGATAGTGTTAAGGTAAGTTCGAACACTGCAAGTTCTGTTGACGTAGTAATGAGTATACTGGAGATCACCTAATGGCCACACTTGGTAATGTACCTGCGGAAGCATATACAAATACAGTAAAGGATAGCTTTAGTGGCAACGGTTCAGCCACCGCCTTTACAATGTCATTGCCGACCGTAACAAACGACGTCAGGGTCGTAGTAGAGAACGTCATACAAGACCCGACGGTCGCGTACTCTGTATCGGGAACCACGCTTACATTTACTTCAGCGCCTCCAACGGGGACGAATAACATTTACGTTGTTCACCTAGGACCGGCGGTCATGACGACTGTACCACCGGCTGAGATAGCGGATGCCACGACGTTTGCTTCGAGCCTCACAGTTCAAGGTGCGTTCACCTCTGTAGGCATTGACGATAACGCAGACGCAGTGGCACTTACGATTGATGGTAGTGAGAATGTGTTAATCGGTAAGACTGCTACAGGTGGTAATGTTGCTGGTATGCAGATTATTAATGGTAGCTTCTTTAGTCATGTTCGTGATGGTGGTGTTGTTCAAGTATTAAACCGAAAAAGTAGTGATGGTGATATTCTTAGCTTTGAAAAGGACAACACCGCTGTAGGTAGTATTGGGAACGGATCTAATAACTTAGTCTTTTATTTAGCTGGGACACAAAACGCTGTAAAACTGGTTGGCCCTGCTGGGGGGGTAGATGCTTTTGCTCCTGCTTCTACAAGTGGATTAAACAGAGACAATGCAATGGACTTGGGGTGGTCATCCAACCGTTTCAAAGACGCTTACCTATCAGGCGGTGTCTACCTCGGCGGTACTGGGTCGGCTAATAAGTTGGACGATTTCGAAGAGGGTCTATATACTGTTTCTGCTCAAACTGGTTCAGGTAGTATTACTTTAGATTCTACTAACAATAAATATTCTTATGTAAAAGTTGGTAAGTTAGTAACTGTTACAGGTAGAATAGATGTATCATCCGTAAGTTCACCCTCAGGCTCTCTAGCTTTAACTTTGCCTTTTACCGTTTCTACTGGAGTAAAATATGAATCAGCAGTTAGTCTATTTATATGGAGCGCAACTTCTTCTGCACCAGAAACTGGCCTTTGGATTGGTTGGGTAACTAACGGTAGTAACACTATTTCCCTACGCTATGGAAACTCAAATACACCTTCTGCCAATGTTGCTAACTATATTCAAGCAGGCACAGAATTTAGAATAGGTGTAAGTTACGAAACAGACGCATAACCCTTTCGGAGATTGGGTAGTCAGGTGGTAATAACGCCACGATAAAACAAAGGAGGCCAATATGGCACTAACAGAAACACAAGTAGAAGATAAAATTGAAGTCGTTGGAGATCACAAGAATGTGCAAGTTCGTACAGCTACAGTGATAGCCAGAGATGGAACAGAGATCAGCAGATCATTCCATCGTCACGTCTTACAATGCTCAACTAAATCAGGTGATACATGGGGTGACACGGACATCTCAAGTGAGTCAACAGAAGTACAAGCAATATGCAATGCCGTTTGGTCAGACGCAGTGAAGACTGCATACCAGGCAGCTATGGATGCAGCAGAAATATAGGAGACTAACATGAGTCGCGCAAGAGATACCGCAGATCAAATAAATAGAGTAAACTCTAGCGCGGCTGATGCTACCGCCATAACTGTGGACAGTTCAGAGAATGTTTTAATCGGTAATACTGATGCAACGCCATATGATAGAACGTCAGGCAATGCCATTGCTATGGGTGATGGCCTTATATCTTCAGCGCAATCTGGCGGTAATGCGGCAATCTTTAATCGTATGACAAGTGATGGCTCTATCGTAGGTTTCCGCAAAAACGGCTCTGAAGTAGGTAGTATTGGTGTTACTCAAGGAATATATCCTTTTATGGGGCATTCTGGTACAGGTATAACTTTCGCCCATAATGTAAATGCTATAATGCCGTATAGACCATTAAATAATGATTATGGTGATGGCTTAATAGACATAGGCAGAACAAATGGTCGCTTCAAAGACGCTTACCTATCAGGTGGAATATACCTCGGCGGTACAGGGTCGGCTAATAAGTTAGACGATTACGAAGAGGGTACTTTTGCTCCGTCTTTCCAGAATGGTAGTTTTACTTACTCTAAACAGAAAGGTTACTATACTAAAATTGGAAATGTTGTGACTATTTCATTAACAGTTGGTTGGAGTTCTAGGTCAGGTAGTGGGGGTTTAACTGTGCAAAATCTACCTTTCACTCCTCTTAGTGATAGTAATCAATATAGGGCCGGTGCTAGTCTAGGTACTACATCAGGATTACCAAAGCCTGATGTATATCAAGTTACAGCAGGTATAGATGGAGGGATTGCCACTATAGCTATACGACACCTTAGAAATAACGCCTCTTGGGGTGGTGTTGATGTTTTAAATATAAGCAATGGTGGTGAGGTTCAAATTACAGCTTCTTATCATGTATAATAGCCCACTGCATAGCTTTGGGTCAAAGACAACAATGAATAATAAAGGATAAACAAATGGCATATCAAGGACGACAACCGGGAGTAGGTGTACGAAACCGCTTCATCTATTCTGCTACGGGTGGTCAGACGTCCTTTAGCGGCGCTGATAGTAACGGGCTAACACTCGCCTACGCAGACGCAACATATGTCGATGTATTCTTAAACGGAACGCTTCTCGTTCCCGTAACGGATTACGCGGCCACAACTAAAACGTCCGTGGTCCTTGGATCGGGAGCCGCGGCTTCTGACATTGTGGAGATTGTAGCGTATGACATTAGTTCTATAGCAGACACGGTAAGCGCATCTAACGGTGGATCGTTCGGGGGGAACGTTATAGCACCTAAGTTTTTAAGCACGACAACTAAGATTGAAACTGCTATATTTAGAATTAACGATCAAACGCTTAGTACGGACACAACAATTGACGCAGACGAAAACGCTAGTGCGGCAGGGCCTTTGGCTGTAGCATCTGGTGTAACCCTAACGGTCAATGGAAACTTAACGGTGATATAGATGAGTACATTACAAGTTGAAAACTTAATAGGACCAACATCTGGGTCTAATGCGAACAAGGTGATAATACCAAGTGGTCAAACACTTTATGCACCGGGGCATGTTATACAAACTTTAACAGATGTTTCTGTTATAACTGAATCTACTACCACTAAAGCATCTGACAATTCTTTTGCAAATTCAAGTTTATCAATAACTATAACTCCAAAAAGTGCTTCATCAAAAATAATTGTGAGTGCAGTAGCAAGTACGGGTTCAAGTAATGGTGCAGATGGATCTACTATTGTACGGATGATAAGAGATTCCACACCAATAGGTATTGGTAATGCAAGTGGTAGTAAAATTAGAGCAGGAAGTGGGCGTGGTACTAATAACCAAGATGGTAACACTATGCTTAATATACCACTACAGGTAACAGACACACCTAATACTACTTCAGCAGTAACCTACACATTACAATTTGCTGTACGAGGAACAGGTAATTTAACGGCTTACCTTAACCGCAGTGGAAGTGATGCTGATACTGCGGAGTATCAAAGAACTTCATCGTCTTTAATAATACAGGAGATCGCGCAATGAGTACATTAAAAGTCGATAGCGTCGTTGAGAAGACCAGTGGCAATGGTGTGCAAATTGCAGGGCATGTGGTGCAAGTAGTTCATAACATTTCAACTGGTCAAGTTAGCACTGGTGGAACGTCATATGTAAATACTGGATTAACTGCTACAATTACACCTAAATATTCAAACAGTAAAGTTTTGGTTATTGTTGGACAACCTATGTCGTTTAGCACGTCAACAAACTCTAGCAGAGAGGGGTATTGGAATATATGTCGTGGTACTACTCAACTCATAGAAGGAGGCTCTGCTTTTGACTTAACCGAAAATAATGCGTTTCAGATTACAGCATTTGGAAATAATCTGACTATCTTAGACTCTCCAGCTACAACAAATGCAACTACATATAAGACTCAAATGAAGGTAAGTGCTGGGACATGTGACATTTATGTAGGATATGGAAATACAAATGGTTCAATAGCTTTAATGGAGATCGCACAATGACCAGTATACTAAAAGTCGATACTCTACAGAAAGCCAATGGTGGTACACCAACGGCGGCTGACTTAGGGATTAATACATCAGGTAATGTTTTACAGGTTGATAATGGACTTTTTACAGGTCACATGAGTATAGGCACTTATAATTATACTAATGTTACAAACCTAAGTGTAACACTTACACCTAAATCAACAAACAGTATATTTATACTAAAACCATCTCTCTCTATTTCTTGTAACTATTTTTCTATGGGCTTTCGCATACTGCGTGATAGCAATATCCAAAGTGACTATATAGCGTCAGGGGTTGAAAGTAGACAAGCAACAACAGCCCATGTAAACCCATACAAATCTGGAGACACTACGGGTTCAAACTCTTACCAAGCCTTCTATGTGAGTGGTGAGTATGTAGACAATACATCTGCCCCCGATACAACAACTCCTATAACATGGCTGATACAAGCAAGTTGTTACAATGGTGGAGCTATTAATAGAGGTCAATCTGACTCTAATTCATCTGCATACTTTCAATCTGTATCTTCATTTGTAGTGTACGAAATACAAAAATAACGGCTAAAGGAGGCCAAATAAAATGACAACAATATCAACAGCATTATCAGAGTTGGGTGTTACAGAGTGGGTACTCCGTGGCGAACCAACAACAGAAGCTGAGTTTACAACCATGTACGCCAAAGTAACTGGCGCAGATGCAAATGGTTCAGCTATTGAGAGCCAAGACCCATCTGATTGGGGTACAACTTGGTCGGCAGTATCAGCTAAGAAAGATGAACTTATTGCGGCTGAACCTATGAAGGCACTCAGGGCAGAACGTGATCGTTTGATTGCCGTTACTGATTGGTGGGCAGGGTCTGATCATACGATGACAGATGCACAGACTGCATACAGACAAGCACTACGTGACATTACATCAAGTGCAACATCATTAGATGATGTGACGTGGCCTACAAAACCATAAGGAATAAATAAATGGCGATTTCAACAATTGACAACAACGGCGCGAACCTCGGTCAACTGGGGAGTCGTAATATAGTGACCAATGGTTCAATGCAAGTGTCCCAAAGATCAACGTCAGAGACAGGTCTTAGTAGTACAAACTCTTACAAAACAGTAGATCGTTATACTACTTATATTTCGAGCCTTGGTACATGGACGCAAAGCCAAGACACTGATGCACCTTCTGGTTTTGGTCATAGTTTAAAAATGCTATGCACAACAGCAGATGCGTCTCCTGCATCTACAAATAGAATGTTAATCCAAACTAACCTTGAAGGTCAGGATATACAGAGTTTGGGTTTTGGAGACACAAGCAACACGTATACAGTTAGTTTCTATGTAAAGTCTAATGTAACTGGAACGTACATTTTAGAACACCTTGGAGGCACTGCATCGGCTACAAATCACCAAATATCAACATCATACACTGTAAATAATGCAAACACTTGGGAACGTAAGACTATTACTTTAAACGTAGACTCTGGTGCTATGACATCAGACAACACGGGTGGTCTTACATTGAGTTTCTGGTTAGGCACAGGTAGTAATTACTCATCAGGTACGTTGAATACATCTTGGTCATCTCCAAGTGCTGGAAATCGTGCAGTAGGCCAAGTAAACCTAGCTTCTGCCACAAGCAATTACTGGCAAATCACTGGACTTCAACTAGAGGTCGGCGACACTGCAACTCCATTCGAACACCCTCGGTCATACGGAGATGAACTGGCGAAGTGTCAGAGGTATTATTGGGTTCTTCCAAGTGGTTATGATGATGGCTCTACTGGTAAAAAAGCATCTACTGGGTCAATTTTATCGTTTAACTCAACAGGGACTTTTCCAGTAACTATGCGAGCTACCCCGTCAGCAACAGTTAGTACGGGGTCAGTTAATTATGAAAACTGTAGTGGTGTAAGTGTTAATAGAAGTGAAAATAGTTATCAATCTAGAGTTTCAAGTTCAGGCGGCAACTATAGGGCTTGGGGCTGGTCTTGTACGTTTGATGCCGAGCTATAATCATGGAGAAGAATATGAACATTACAACAGCACAATATGTTGCAGAGGACGGTGCTAACATAGACATCCAAGCAACAATAGACGGACAAGAGATGTTTGTCCCACTAGACCCAGCCAATCGTCACTACGCAGAAATACTCAAGCAAGTCGAAGCTGGAACCTTAACAATCGCAGATGCGGAGTAATGACATATGCCTTTAACAAAGCTAGTATTCCGACCTGGTCTTAACCGCGAAGGAACCAATTACTCAAATGAGGGTGGTTGGTATGACGGAGACAAGATACGTTTCCGCTCTGGCTTTGTCGAGCGCATAGGTGGTTGGGTCAAGGTAGGGGCGTCCGCGTTCCTTGGAACATGCCGCTCGATGCATGATTTTGTAACTCTAGCCTCAGAGAACCTGTTGTTCCTAGGCACAGAGAAGAAAGCATACCTAGAAGACTCAGGCGCACTCTATGATATAACGCCTATTCGTCGAACCGTGACCCTTGGAGCTAACCCTCTTAACACATCTGGGGGTGCAGGTTCTGGTGTTATTACCGTTACAGACACTGGGCATGGCGTAACTCTTGGTTCATACGTTACGTTCTCTGGTGCTACAGCCTTTGACGGATTAACCACGGCAAACCTAAACAAAGAACAGGTAGTTACAGAGGTAGTTAATGCTAATTCCTACAAAGTAAACACAGGTGGAACAGCGTCTTCTGGTAGTACAGCGGGCGGTGGATCCTCCGTTGTAGCTGCATATCAAATTAACATTGGTCTAAACACCACGATCCTTGGTCCAGGGTGGGGTGCAGGAACCTGGGGTCGTTTTACCTGGGGCTCTGGTGCAGGTTCGTTAGCCGGTAATACGTTACGACTTTGGTTCGCAGATGACTTTGGTGAAGACTTACTTATGAATATTGCAGACGGACAGATATTTTACTGGGACGCTACAGGCACAACAAACACAAGAGCCGTTGCTCTAACTTCGTTAGCCGGTGCTTCCAATGTTCCTACTGTAGCGCGTAAGGTTCTGGTATCAGAGACTGACCGACACGTTATCTGCTTTGGAGCCAACCCATTAGGAGAAACAGCGCAAGATCCGTTGTTGATCCGTTGGTCAAGCCAAGAGAGTTTAACTGATTGGACACCTACAGCTACGAACACAGCCGGTGATTTACGTTTATCACAAGGTTCAGAGATTGTAACAGCAGTTAGAACTAGCCGTCAGATCCTAATCTGGACAGATCATACGCTGCATAGCTTACAGTTCCTAGGACCACCATACACATTTGGTACAGCTATGTTGGGTGACAACATTAGAATTGCCGGACCTAACACTGCAATCAGTGTCAACGACATCGTTTACTGGATGGGTCAAGAGAACTTCTATATGTACGATGGTCGTATTCAACCTATCCCATGTACTGTACGCCAGTATGTGTTTGATGATCTCAACAGAAACCAATCGTTTAAGTTCCACGCAGGCAGTCTGGCTAGCCAAAGTGAGGTTTGGTGGTACTATTGCTCTGCTTCTAGCGATGAGATCGACAGTTACGTTGTGTATAACTACCTCGAGCAAACGTGGGTGTATGGTAAACTAGCCCGTACCGCATGGAATGATAGAGCGGCAGGGCAACGTTCATTCCCTCAAGCAACAGGTGTAGACAGTTATTTGTACAACCAGGAGAATGGTTTGGATGATGGAAGCACAAGCCCCGCATCTCCAGTAGATGCATACGTTCAGTCATCAGACTTTGACATAGGCGACGGCGATCACTTCATGTTGATCAACAAGGTTATACCAGATTTAAACTTTAGCCAGTCAACAGCTGCGGCACCAGAAGTAGAATTTACTATGGCTGCACGTAACTACAACGGTAGTGCGGCAGGGCAAGGATCAGATAGTGGCGATGTTATTAGAACATCTGTGGTATCTGGCACAGATAATTACACTAAACAATTGTTTATGAGACTACGTGGAAGGCAGATGAGCTTGAAAGTATCTAGTGATACAACAGGAGTTAAATGGAGATTGGGAGCACCAAGACTTGAAATGCGCCCCGATGGTCGTAGATGACCAGGAAGATCATCCGACAAATAATTCCTATTGCTCCCTTGGAGTATAGCGCGGCTTATGTTAATCAATTAGCACGAACATTAGACAACTTCATTGACGAACAGCGTAGTCCTATAGTAAATTTCCAAGGAATACCTAGCGATGGCGCGGCAAATACGCTAGACTTAGGGGATGTATTCGAGGCAAATGGCTTTTTGAAAATCATTCGACAGGGTGATACCTACTCAGGAAGCGTTTCGGCAGCTAGTTCAGTCGGCACAGTAACGGTGGTAATAACATGAGTGATCAAATAATTCAAATGCCTAACGGTACACAGTGGAAACCTTCTACAAGTTCTGATATAGTGCATTGTGTAAGCTGCGAAAACGCAGTCGATACGCCAGAAGAGATTGCATCCTACCCAAGTGGTAACTGCCCTGACTGCGGTGAACCATGGACAGGATCCGAGCGGCGCAGTACAACGATCGTGGTTACAATGCCCGAGCAGATAGTAGGTGAGGCGTAATGGGTTTAGGTAATTTAATTAGTGGATTTATAGGCAACGCTATAGCACCTGGGCTTGGTGGCCTTTTAGCGACTACAGGAATCGGAGCTCTGGTAGGCAAGTTGTTTGACGATGACGATGACGGTGGTGCAGCTAACGAAGCACGGATGGCTAAGTGGAACAAGGGACCTAGTCAACAAGATGGTTGGGATCAAAACCTATTCAAATCTAGATACACGGGTTCTGATGGCAGAGCCCCTGCGTTTACCACAGAAGAAGAACGAGATATCCATGACAAGATGGTGGAAGCTAAAGAAGCCCAAGCCTCTGCAATTAAACCTGTATACCAATCGGCGGCAAATGGTGGGTTGATGCAGTTTGCAGGAGGAGGCATGATCCAAGGTCCAGGGACTGTGACAAGCGATTCAATACCAGGAGTTATCACACAGAACGGTCGCCCTGTTGAGGAAATCGCGGTAGCTAACGGAGAAGTTATTTTGTCAGGGAAAGATTTGGCTAACATGGATCCCGATGGAAACATGAAACGAGCAGGAATGCGCCTTGGTGGCGCGGCAAACGGAACACGCGGAGCGGAAGCAGCTAGAATGTTTGCTGAAGTTAGAAAGATGAAGGGTACTCAACATGGTTGAAAACTACACAACAACTTCGGTAACCGACTTACCAGATTGGCAGAAGAAATACATGAAGGAGATCCTTGACAGGGGTCAAGCTCTTGGTAAGCAAGATTATACATTACCTGGTTATCAGGTTGCAGGGCGAAGCCCGATGCAACAACAGGCTACTAGCCTAGCTACTCAAGGTGTAGGAGCATACGCTCCAATGCTACAAGCAGGGGCAGGAAGTGTCGGCACAGGGTTGGCTGCGGCACAAGCAGGATTAAATCCGTTAGCTGCATCTATTACGTCAGCAGGGCAGATTGGTCAGCAAACAGCGGCAAACATATTAGATCCGAACGCAACACAAGCATACATGAATCCGTATGAAGATGCGGTTGTTCAGCAAAGTATGAAGGATATAGCTCGTCAGGGTCAGATACAACAGCAAGGTCTAGCGGCACAAGCCGTAGGCGCAGGAGCTTTTGGTGGATCACGTCAAGGTATTCAAGCGGCAGAGCAAAACAGAAACACATTAGAAACACAAGCCCGAACCGCTGCGAACTTACGTCAGTCTGGTTACGGACAAGCACAGCAACAACAATTAGCTCGAGCGCAAGCGGCAGGGCAGGCAGGATTAGCCGGTGCACAACTTATGCAACAAGGCGCAGGCCAGTATGGTCAATTGGCGCAGGGCATTGGTAGCTTGGGTATGCAACAGGCTAAACTAGGCGAGGCGTTCCAAGGATTAAACATCAACGATATCAATACGTTATCAAGTCTTGGTGGACAAGAGCAACAGCAACAGCAGTCCGAGATGGATGCGGCACGTCAGACTCAGTACCAGAATGTTATGCAACCATACCAACAGTTGGGTTTCTATTCAGATATATTCCAAGGCATGCCAACGTCTCAATCTACATTTACAAATCAGCAAAGACCTAGCCCGAGTGCGATCTCACAGTTTGCAGGTCTAGCGGGCGGTCTATATAGTCTAGGTCAAACAGGAATGTTTGGCGGCGGAGGACAATAGTATGAACAATGTATTAAACCGAAAGATGTTTGTGAACCGTAATGCTCGTGCCAAGCTTGCGAACATGGGTGGAATACTAGCGTCATCTCCTGAGATGATTGATGAGACACAGCGCTTTGCTCCTGGTGGCACAGTTACTACGGACGCCAACGGTATGACAGGAACGTTTAGTACAGAGCCACAGCCTTCGTTTTTAGAACGGTTGATCGAAGACCTAATGAGAAAGGTCAAAAACAACGAGCCATTCAATGACCGAGATGTGCAGGTATATGAGTCTTTGCCTACAGAAGTAAAACAACGTATCAACGTTAACTCTGCTGAAGGTCTGGACACCACGGACAATGATCGAGCGCGACGTGGACCTGGCAGAACAGCAATGGATTTCTCCTCTAACGTTGGAATTATGAGTGCTGCTCCGTCTGTAGAAGCAGTAAATCCCGCACTTGACGATCCTACTACTAAACTAGATCAGACTCCTCAGTTAGACATAGGGTTATCTGCGTTTCAACTACAGGATCTTCAAAAGAAAAGAGACGCATATCAAGAAAACCTTAGAAAATACCAAGAAGACTACCAAGCACCAGAGCTAGCTAGCGCAGAAATACTTAGTGAACCAGAAATTGCACCAGAACGGATCAATGTTAACTCCGCAGAATTATTAGATACCTCTGATAACGATCGGGCGCGCCGTGGTCCTGGAAGAACAGCAATGGATTTTTCAACGGAGACTATTCCTACGGCTTCTGTTGACAATAACGAAGCTAGCTTAATGGAAATAATAGATCAAAAGGTTGCTCCGGCAGCAAAAGGCAACCGAGAAGACGCGATATCTACTATTGCTAACTTTAACGAAGCTGAGAAACAAGGCGCTGCTATGGGTGCGGCGTCAGAAATGTTTACTCCACCAAGTCCTTACGAAGAAAAAATGCAAAAGAAAGAAGACGACGCTGACCGTGCTGAACGTATTGCGGCGGAAGATGAAGCTTTTGCCCAGGATGTTCCACCGGCTCCTTTTGTAGGCGAAAAAAATAAAGGCGATGTATACGAAGGCGATGGTAAATGGACGATAGAAAAGTTTCTTGAAGGAAGTGCGGGGCCATCGGGTCTTTCATCAAAGAAAATAGGCGATGAGATTGAAGGGTCATCTAATCCAAGTGAAGACATGGCCAATGCTGTAGGGGACGCACTAGGCGAGGACTTTGAAGGCATGGACATGCCCGAAAGAATTTCATCGTACAAGAAAATCTTGAGCGATCTCCTAGGAACTGACACCAAAGAAGACAAGAAGGAAGAGTTCTGGATGAACATGGCAATGGTGGGTTTTGCTGTTGCGGCAGGGGACGATCCAAGTGCAATTAAAAATATTGCGGATGGTCTTCTCGCAGGGTCTAAAATGATGAAAGAAGACAAAGCGTCTAATCAAGCGCGTGAGGATAAGATCAATATGATGGCGCTAGAAGAGTCTAACAAAGACAAACGTTTAGCGGCTAGAAATAGAAACGCAGAACGAGTTGCACAAATTCGATCAACAGGATCTACATCTTTTGCTACAGTAGACCGTATGTTTAAATCTGTATTGGATAATGCGTTAGATGGATACAAGCTTCAAATAGAAGACGGATCAATATCTTCTGCGGAAGCTGCGTCACAAGCGATAAAGATTGCATCCGAATCGTTTCCAAACTCTCAGTTTGCTATAGGCAACTCTGGGGCAGAAAGTAGTGAGGATAATGTACCTGTGGTTTCTACCCAAGCTGACTTTGACGCATTAAAAACGGGTACTGTTTTCTTACAAAAAAATGATAAAGGTGTGTTTGAGAGACGAGAGAAAAAATAGGAGTTCAGTATGGCTGAAAAAATGTTCGGTGCACCTATCAAGGTAGAAGAAACTCCTATGTTCGGTGCACCTGTCGAAGATCAACAAGAAGACGAATCCGATCAAACAGTCATTGGTTCTATTGCTCGGGGTGCCGGTGCAGGGATCGTGGACATTGGACAGGGGATCTCGGAACTTGGTGCTGCGGGACTAGAAGCCGCAAATATAATTGACGAAGGTAGTCAAGAAGCTACGACTGAGTTTTTTGAAAATGCAAAAACCAACCTTGGTTTAACGCCAGAACGTACCGCAGGAAAAGTAGTAGAGACTATAGTAAACTACGGCGCTCCAGGTATTGGTGTGTTTAATTGGGTTTCAAAAGCAGACAAAGCTAGGAAAGCTTTGCAGTCTGGTACAGCGGTGAAGAAAGCACAAACATGGTTTGGCAAATCAGCGCAGGCGTTCGGACGTAAAGCTCCGGGGGCTCTTACACAAACACGAGCAGGTCGAGCGGCTTTAACTACAGCAGGCACTGGCGTTGCCGATGTGTTTGTTTCTCCTAGCACCATGACTACACTGGCAGATAGTTGGGATGCTATGCCTGAGTTCTTACAAACTGAGGACGAAGGATCTTTGACAGGGAAAGAACTAGCTGCTGTTCGTCTTAGAAATAAATTTCGTTTAGGGTTTGAAGGAGCAAGTTTCAATCTTGCAGGCGAGATCGTACTACCCGTAGCAGGCGCCGTGATTAAAGGAGTAGGAAGCAGTGAGCTTTCGGGTATGCCTACTTTGGCTAGAGGTTTACAGTCTGGTATGGGTTTTCTTGGGGAAAAAGCAAAGGGTAATTTCCCTGGTGCCGCAAACTTTCTGAAAAGAAACTTCACTGCGGACGCCGGTGCTCCAGAAGAAATAGGTGCAGCTGTTCGAACGACAGAAGGTATGACAGACTCTCAAGAAGCTGCCGCTACTAGGCTACTTAATGAGTTCGACAAAGCTGTTAAAAAATCTATTAGATTACAAAAGCTTACAGGTCGAGGCAAGAAAGCTACGCAACGAACGTACAATGACACGATGGATTACCTTACAGGGGAGTATACCCCTACAGATTTAGACAAAGGGAAAACATTTGCTGAAAACTATGGTGAGGACGTATCCAAATCTGTAGACGCTATGCGAGATAAAATAACAGAACTTAGTCGAGAGTTTAAAATTTCCGTAGATTCTGCCCCTAACTTAACACAAGATAATAAAGAACTTTTAAAGACTCAATTTACAAACAACGAAGGCACATACATCCGACGGTTATATGAACTACACTTAGATCCCAAGAAGTTTAGTGACGTTGATTTTAAAACTATGCCTCAGTATGAACAAGCTAAAGAACAACTTCGAAAAGTAATTCAAACAAAAAAACCAGGAACTCCAACGGAACTTGCGGATCAACAGGCTGAGTTGTTTATCTCTGAGGTTTTTGATAGAGCTGCCACCAATTCTTTTGGCTTAACCCCAGAAGCTGCGGCACGGCAAAAGGCTGCAGGTGTAGCTCAAGGCGCAAAAGAAGTTGTTGGTCGGACATCTTTGTTTAAGTTAGCCGGTGGAATGCTCAAGGATCGAGACGATTATTTAAATGCGGCCCCTATGTTGCGAGAAATGATGGGGGAAGTTCGCAATCCTAGGGATGCTTTCTTACTTACAGTGGACAACATGGCGACAACCATGGCTTCTCAAAAGTTATTTGACTCTATTAGTAACACAGCGCAATCAGTTAGATCCCCTGGTCAGGTTCAATACTTTGATGAAGCCGTTGCAAAGATGAATGCGGGAGGAAGACCTTTTGCTATTAACGGCAGCGCTTTAAAAGAAGATGATAACATTGCTAAAGCTTTAACAAGTGAATATAACTATACTAAGTTGGGCGAAGCTAACATAGATCATCCTTTTGGTGGTCCATATGGTTCATTGTCTGGTCATTATGTACCTACTGAAATAGCTAACAGCTTGACTACTCCTGGTCGAACACAATCATTTGTACAAGATGCACTAGCTGTATCGTTACAACTCAAAGGTATCTCTCAGATGTCAAAGACAGTGTTGAATCCCCTGTCTCAAGTTCGTAACTTCCTATCCAACACATTTGTTGTTGGAGCAAACGGGTTGCTCGGACGTAACATGGGTATCTTTGAGAGTGGACAGGTACTACTAGCCAACGCTATAGACAGTCCCGAACAGTTCAGACTTCTAAAGGCTATGCAGGACGAGGGTGCTATCGGGCAGAACATCCAACTTAGCGAAGTTAAGAATCTGTTAAAGGAACAAACAAAATCAGGTGTATCTGCTATGTTAAATACAGGGGGTAAGCTTCTCCGTAAGACCCCAGTTGCAGGAACCACGATCAACTTTATGGAGAAGACATATCAACTAGGCGATGACTATTGGAAAGTAGTTGGCGCGCTAGGAGAGAAAGCTAGGTATGGAGCGGCACTAAGAAAAGCAGGGTTAGATATTGAGAATGTTAATCCCGCGGTTCAAGACGCATTGGTTAACGCTAGGATAGCAAAACGTAAGACATCTATAGCAGGCACAGATTTTGGTGATATGCTAGCCGTGGATGTGGTCAAACAAACGATGCCTGTGTATTCCATGGTTCCCGAAGTTATCAAGTCGCTTCGTCGGATCCCGGTCATGGGTAACTTTATGGCGTTTCCCGCAGAGATTATTCGTACATCAGGGAACATCGTAAACAGATCAGTTAGAGAGATGGGTTTCAAAGCAACTGATGAATTGGTTGCGGCGATGGGCGAGGAGCAAGCTAAAGCGTTTGCTCGGCAGATCCGCGGCATCGGAGCGGAACGTCTTACAGGATATATCTCTATGGCTACGGTTGCACCAGGAGCTATGCGTAATGCAGCGCATGACGTTCTAGGTATTACTGAAGCTGAAGAGGATCTACTAGAGCAGAACAAACCTTACTGGTCTGAAGGTAATACAATGATGTATCTAGAGAAACCAGATGCAGACCTAAATGCTGAAGCTGTAGATCTATCTTACATGCTGCCGTATGAATTTATGTTGGCTCCTGCTCGTGCGGCGATGGAAGTATACAGAAACAAGGGTGCAGTCGGAGCTAATGAGGCAGAGCAACTTGGGTTCGCGGCCATGGCTGCGTTTAAAAAGTTTGCAGAACCATTTGCTTCCGAAGCTATGGCCACGGAACGTCTCGTCGATGTTACTTTACGTGATGGTAAAACTCAGACGGGTGCTGAAATATACGAGCCTGGAGAGATGTGGGGCGATAAGCTTTCTAAGTCTATCAACCACGTTGCCGGAGCGTTTATACCTGGAATTGTAGAGCAAGCCTACACTGTTAAAGGCGGAGAGATTACTGAGGGCAGGATCAATCGCGCCTTCACAGATACTCCAAGTAAGTCAGGGGATGAATATTCTGTGGCAGAAGAAGCAGGCACCATGCTCACCGGACTACGGCCAATGAAAGTAAACATCGGCAGAAGTCTTGGGTATGACGGTGGAGCTTACTCAGCAGATAGATCAAGTGCTGTTCAGATATTTACTAAGGTAGCTGATGACAACGATGCTACTGCCGAAGATGTAATGGCTGCATACGTTAAAGCTAACGATGCCAAACGTAGACATCAGAGCCTGTTGAAAAACAAAATAGATACGGCCATGGATGCAGGATTTACTCGCGCTCAGATATATAGGTCGTTGAAGAACAGTGGTGTATCTAGGAAAGAAATTAGAAATATTATTGGAAACAGGTTTGAGCCTATTAAGATCAGCAGAAATCTAATTAGAGAAGTTAGTAACGAAGTAAACGTCAAGAAAGAAAACCGAATCTTGCAAAGACTTCCTGTTGCAGAGATTAACGAAATCAAACGTTCTTTGATAAACAGTGAGGTTGTTTCTACTCAAGCAGAAGAACCTGTGGAATTATTTGGATCTCCCATTGTTGAAGACGCGGCTCCTCAAGTACAAGCTGCACCAACTCAAAACTTCGTGGGTCAAGTATCTAATACGTTTGATAACGTCACAGATTCCGTTGTTGAGAAAGGAGGCAAAGTCTTTGATCGTGTCAAAGCATTCGTGCCATCGTTACTAGGCGACCGAGCTAACCAAGAGATAGCCGATCGCGCTAGAGATAATCAGTAACTTTCAATCTTTAATCTAACACCGTTGCCACCGAACAATCTAATCAGTTCGTCGGCTTCGGCTTCAGCCTCGTCCATAATATCCTGGTCACCGCACATAGCTGCAAGGTTCAATCCCATATTAACAAAGTTCATCAACGCTTCTATCTGCATAGAATGCATTTGGTGGAAGCCTAGTGTTTCTACTTTTTGAGGATCAATCATTATAGTTCTCCTTTTTCGACCATATCAATACGTCGCCCTATCCAATTCATGACAGGAACTGCCATACTATTGCCTAACGCCTTGTATCTATGGCCATTAGGGCAATCCTCTGGCTCTTTATTCCTCCATGGTATCCTACTAAAGTCATCAGGGAAACCCTGTAATCTCTCACATTCTTTTGGAGTAAGCCTCCTGACTGTACTGGAACAGACCATTGGCTTGGTTGCTAAGTCCGCGCCTCCCTGTCCATAGCTTGCAGTAAGAGACATCGTCACATCAGATAAGGTTGTTTCTCCTGTAGCTTTCGAAGCGGCAACTAGATCTGTAGCATCTTTGTCATCCCGTGCTTTGACTGTGCTTGCCGTTCCGTCATCCGTGTAGTCTCCAAACCCACGCATCCTTGAAGCAACGATAGCATGAACATCGGTTGCCGTTTGACAGGGGGACAGATCAACAAAGGGTTCTACCTGATTGCCACCGTTCTCTGGCTTACGACCAATCCAATTCCCAGGCAGAGCGTAGGTAACTAACGCTTCGGTTTCTACTCTGGAGTTTCCTGTGCGACTGAAAGGAGGGCCGACTGTAACTGTGGGGGCAACTCTTTGCCCCGCCTCTCGGCTCGGAGGAGGATTCCCCGACATGCTTTCGGGCTCAAATAAAACACTTGCGGCACGTCTCCAGTCTCCAAGATATCCGACAACGAACACACGGCGGCGTCTTTGTGGAACTCCGAAGAATTGTGCGTCCAGCACTCTGTAGGAGAACCCGTACCCGATTTTCCCCAACGCCCCGAGGAAGGTACCAAAATCCCGTCCTCCGTTGGAGGACAAGACACCGGGGACATTTTCCCAGACAATCCACTTGGGCTTAAATTGTTCAGCCATTGCAAGATATGTAAGCATGAGGCTTCCTCTCGGGTCCGAGATTCCTTTTCTAAGTCCGGCGACGCTGTAGGACTGACATGGTGTCCCGCCAACAAGAAGCTCAATTGTTCTGTCATTATTCCATTCCTTAAATTTGGTCATGTCTCCATGATTTGGTATGTGTGGATAGTGATGTTGCAACACGGCACTTGGAAAAGGGTCAACCTCACTGAACCATTGTGGCTCCCAACCCAATGGGTGCCAAGCGGCAGTAGCCGCCTCGATGCCCGAGCATACTGATCCATACTTCATTCTATTTCTCCCCAGTCATCTTGTATATCCACGTCGATCTTAGACGGAACCTTTAGGTTAACGCCTGTCTCCATGATCTCTTTGATCCGATCGCTCTGTTCTGGACTGTCTATGTTGAAACAAAGTTCGTCGTGTACTGTAAGCATAGGAGTAAGTCCCTCCTTGTAGCAATCAAGCATAGCTTTCTTTGTTTGATCGGCTGCCGATCCTTGGATCAATCTGTTCAACGCCTTGTAGGTAAACGCTCGACGAATACCTGCGCCGTTAACGCCGCCATATTCTTTCAACGCCTCATCATGTGGTAAAGGTTTGCCTGCACCAAATGTCTTAGGTTCCCAGAGATGAAACCTACACTTACGTCCTAGTAAGGTTCGGATCTGACCATTGCTTGCCGCTCTTCTAGAGGCCATCTCAGCCAACGCTTTAACAAACGGAACCTTGTCTCGGTGCTGTTGCAATAATTCCTTGGCTGTATCTGGATCGACGTCAATCTGATTGGCTAACTTAGCTACGCCCATGCCGTACATGATCCCAAGGTTCACGGCCTTTGCTTCTTTACGAGTGATGCCCGCTAAGTCCGCAACCATCTGGTGTAGGTCTACGTCTGAAGTATTGTATTGATCTACGATGTCCTCGAGTAGATCCTGCCTTGGCATGTCCCCAACACTGGCGGCGAAGTGTACCAACAATCTTGGTTCTTGGCTAGAATAATCGAACGATCCCCACTTATATCCATCTTCTGGTATAAACAAACCACGGATCAGTTTCTTGATGTCCTTATCTCTGGCAGGGATCTGCTGCAGGTTTGGGTTGCTCGAAGAAAATCGCCCCGTGACTGTGCCCCCTTCGTCTCGACGAGTAGAGTGTAGCTCCGTATGGATACGACCATTGGTTTCGTGACGTAGTATACTGTCGATAAACGTACTGTCGGCCTTATCAAACTCACGGAGTTTAACTAAGTCCTGACACACCTTGGATGGATGGCTACTGAGATAGCCCTTGTTAAACGAGGGCGCTCCCTTGTCGGTTCTCGGGTACTCTAGTCCCAACTTATCAAACATCTTAGCTATGGACGCTGACGCCCATATGTCTACGTCTCCGCCTGCTTGCTTCTCTATTCCTCGGCGTAGTTCATTTGCTTTGCCGCGGATTAATTTCTTGTTCTTGCTTGCTTTGTCGAGGTCAACACGCACACCATTACTTCGCATGTCTAGCATGCAAGGTATCAGATCAGTTTCTATGTTCCAGATTTCCCATAGCTGTTCTTCTTCTAGCTTAACCTTTAGGAACTGCCAGAGTTTTAGTGTGGCTACAGCATCTCGCTCGGCGTAGGCTCCCACATACATCGGAGGTAACTGCCACATTTCTGCTTTGGGATCTATGCCCCATGCTTTGGCGGCGGCCTTCAACATCTTCTCGTCTTTACGAATGCCTGCGTAGTCTCTAGCCATAGCATCTAGGCCAAACGACCAACGGTTCTCGTCAACCAACGCGCCTGTAATCATGGTGTCAATGATACGACCTTTGATCTCGACGCCCTCGGCTCTCATCCAACCCGCATCGTAAGTTGCGTTGTGCATAATCACCTTCATCTCAGGTACAGACATCTGTTTCTTTAACCACTTCAGTGCAAACTTAGGGTCCAGGTTGTGTCCGTTCTCATGTCTGATAGGAAAGTATCCTTTGTATTCTCCCGCAGCTACAGCAATGCCTATGATGTGCCCATCTTTTCGCGCCCATCCTGGTCCAAGGTTCTTAATGTTTGGGTCTTTGGTTTCTAAATCCACAGCAACTTCGCTGTAACCAGTGAGATCAGGGAACTCTGGCGGGATGTTCCAGTCGGAATCAATCATATCCATCTCACCTTTAAACTGATGATGCAGATCGCTACCAAACAACGTACTCATTTCTTGAGCCTGAGTTTCTTCAGTAGTTTCTTGAACCATTTGCTATTGCGAATGTCCTGTTCCATCTGTCCTAGCATCTCTGCCAAACGATCTATCTCTCTCATGATCTAATTCCTTTTTCTGCTCGTTCAGAGAACTCTCCTCCCAACGCAGTGTACCCTGCTTTGTCGATCCATGAATCCTGGTGGTCTATAGTTTCCAGTAACCTAGAAGTTTTCAACCAGTCCATCATCAGTACGACATGTTGTTCAGTGACCTCACCATGACTTAGTATAGCACCACGGACAATTATATTCCAACCCTCGGCTATACGACTGTGATTATCAAACGCATCCCCGTAATCCTTGGCTCTCTGTCCACTGATTAATTCCTTGGCGGTGTCTAAGATTTCTGTACGTTTCATAATGTATACCTGTATTTGTTATCGGATTGTAATATGTATAGTCGTCGTCGGGCTCTTGTTATCCCAACATAGAATGCTCGATGCTCGTCTTCTGGGAACAGTGTTTCATAGCATGCCTTAGTGGACGCTGTGTACACCACGCAGTTGTCATCTTCTCCACCTTTCATAGCATGGAATGTGGACAACTTAATCCTTGGCGCAGACAGAAGCCCCTCGCCCCTTCGTTCTATAGCCTCGATATAATTTCTCTCAGACGTACTGACCTTCAATACATCATACGCAGAACTCTCTGCTCCACATAACAGACCAAGATCGTTCTGAAGTTGAGCCATACCTATCAAAGCCTCGGGATCTAACGCATCCAGTAGCTTGGACGACGCTCGTTTAAGCTTGGCATCCTTACCTTGTTTAGGCAGGGCAGAGTACAGCTGCCGAATCCGTTCTAAACCCACGGACTTATCCTGACATAGATCGTTCCATGTTAAGATGTTGCCCACCAATTTGTCTGAGATACTAGGATATCCACGGACAGAATACTTGAACCCTGACTTACGAAACCATTTAGCTAGCTCTATTACATAGAAGTTTGTTCGACACATCACTGTCCACGTTCCTTCTTGGAAGGGAATGGAGTCCAGATGATAAGTGTATTCAACCATGCCCTCCTCTTCACGAGGCTCGAACTCTTTCTCTAAACGGCCACCTATCCTTTCGGATATAACACTAGCCAAACGATGTACTGATCTAGGTATACGATAGGATTGTGTGAGACGCTCGACGTTGTCAGAAGATTTGATAAACAAATCAACATCAACACCCGTCCATCTGTGAACAGCCTGGTCATCATCTCCTGCAATAATTACTCTTCCTGCTTTGGAAGCTATGAACTTAGCCATCTCCCACTGGAGCGGTGTGAAATCCTGGGCTTCGTCTATGAACAGATAGTCTAAGCTCGGTGGATCGCCTACATCAATGTACTTCTCTATCATATCTACGAAGTCATACTTGCCCATTGCAGATTTGTATTCGCTCAGTTGTTGGCTCAACTGCAACAGCTTCGGGTAGAACAGTTCTCTGTTTGCCGCATGGTTGAACTCTTCTTCCAGATTAACCATTCTGTATCGAGCTCGATGCTCTAACTGTAGATACTGTGATCCAGATCCTCCGATGGTAGGTAACTGAACACCATCATCGATACTTGTCTTGTCATCTCCCTCAAAGTTAAGACCAAGATCCGATCCAACAACAGCATAGTCCTCGGCACTCATAACATCTTGCCGCTGTAATCCTAATCCATTGAACCCAAACGAATGACTGGTTCTCATGTAAGGAAAATCCTTGGGGGTTAGGTTGAACTCAGCACAAGCTCGAGACACCATCTCCTCAATAGCCTTTCGGGTAAACGAGATCACACCAATACGAGAAGGATGCACCCCAGAATCTAAGGCGCTCTTGATCTCCTGTATCAACCGATAAGTTTTACCACAACCAGGAGGACCCAGTATAAGTAGAGAGTTATCGATCATAGATCCTTGCCCCTCGGTCTAGAGTTTACCCAGTCCTCGATCTCTGTCAGAACCCAACGGCTTGACGATCTCTTACTGTGCTCATCTCCTAGAACTATTGGCTGCGGAAAGTCTGTCTTCTGAGCAACCAACTTATAGATGTAGGACTTGGATACCCCTAGCATCTGAGCTACTTCTCCTACGCGCAGTAGTCTATTAGAATGGGATGTCATTGTTCATCTCCCTTACTGATAATTCTATTTCTTCTTGTTCGAAGGCGGGTATTTGCCAACACCTAATGTTCGTTCTTTTGCCGTCGGACTTATGGATGTTAACTTTTGTGTTATCCCCACCCATATCACGGATCATCTGGATTAGGTGTCCTCTGTTGTCCACCTTAAATCTTCGGTGATGCAGATACTCGATTAAACCCTCAAGCTTAAACTTTGTGACTCCGTCATCTGTCCATGGCTTATTCATTTCCATCTCCTCGGGAGCCATCGCTCGAATGTGGCTCGTGCAATAAGATTTAAGATGCTCCTTAAACTGTCCCTTGACTGTGGCTTCTTCTGGGACTTCAAGCACAGTGGCGTCTTGCATCAACTGGTTAATCATCTGCTGCCACTTCTGTGGCTTAACTGTCGGAGGCATGATGTTCATCTGCTCCATGCATGCTCGTTGCCAAAGCACTTGGTTCTGCAATTGCTCTGTTGAAATCTGTATGCGTGACCCATCAACATCCATGAAGTATACTCTAGGTTCGGATAACATGATAGTTAGTCCGCCAACACTAGGCATGTCAGGGGATTCATTACCTATCCCATGCTTACGACTAGCGCACAGCGTAGGATCACAGTAACTTTTGAAAGGTTCTTCTTTACATTTGTACGCCCAATCCTTCTTGTCCAGGGATTTACCTAGGTTGATTACTTCGTGAGAAGGTAACGGCTCAGTACACAGTGTTCGATTGAACTCTTCTAGCTTGCTCTTCCAGTTATCAGGTTCAGATAACTTAGCGTAGATCCCGCACTGATACATGCAAGTATTACGTGGTGTATCGATAGGACCATCCGCAAACAAATGCTCAAGGCAGGGCGGACCATCGGTGAAATACTTACGTTTGCCAGAGAAGCGCAGACCTTCAAGCTCGGACTCTGTTACACGGATCTCTTCGACCGCATCGAGGAACTCGTCTAGTTCTAATGCTTCACACTTAGCATTGAATGCGTAGCGTTGTGGCATCTCAGCATTGAAGTAAGGCATGTTAATAAAGTTACCCACATCTCCACGCTCTGCAATAATAGTATCTTGTTTCGGAAAAATCTCACACCCACTGAACCCTAGAGCTATAGACATCTCAGTCAGGTAGTCTCGGATGTTAGCTGCAGGAACCCAGTCTTTCAAGAATAGATAGAGGTGAGCTCCACCTGATTTAGATCGGCAGTGCATCAACGGAAGCTTTAGCTTCTGGATCTTTGCCTGTAGTTCATTGTGGTTTAAATCGTAGACGTCAATGTCCAACGCCGCAAACTTGCATACATTCTCTTCGTTGATCGGGATTGCGCCCACGCCCTGCTTACCATCGATATGGTCCTGGACTAAGTCAACAGTCAGAGGAGATCTTATGATCATGCTCTTGGATTCTGCTTTTCCATTTCGCCCTATGCGTCCGACAGTTGTCGTACCATGGGCTGATTTTGCTCCGATGAAAACGGAGAGTAGTCGTTCTGCCTGTGTCATGTACTGCTCCTAGTGAAAAAGGGGAACGGAAAAATGCGCCCGCACTCCGTTCCCCAGACTGTTTAAAACGGGATACTGTCATCCTGTTCAACAGATGAAGAGGTTGGCACACTCTCCTCTGCTACAGCCTTCGCTTCGCCTGCCGCGACAGAGTCACGGAAAGCTTTTGCCTCGAGCATTAGGTCACGTTCACCAACTAATCCCACCTTCTCAACGGATGGATTGAACCATGAACCCTGGTCATTGCTTTCTTCAACAGTAGTAATCTTCCACTCTGTTGCAAACAATGGAGGCGTAATCATCTGCCCAGTCTTTGGGTGTTTGATCTTCTGCATTGCAATCTGTGTCTTCCACCGACGGCTGACCTTCAACTGCGTTGACTTCATGTCGATCACAGCAGGTTGGAATGATCCTTCGCCATCCAACACCAAGCAATAGTGTTGATCAGATTTAACCAGTTCATTACCAGTCGGCAACAGTTCCTTGGAACCCTGACGTGTCGTCTGTTGTAGAACAGGATTGGTTGGAGATATCTCTCCGCGGAAACCACCACCCATATCACGAGGTGTAAACTCTAGATACTTTGTTACTTGATAGCATGGAATAATAGTGACGCCTTCTTCACCCTTCCATACCTGACCAGTCACAGTGTTGAACAAATCTCCTTGCTCCGCACCATCAATATACTCAGGTTTCTTTTTGTTTAGTTGTGGTGACAGAGCCTGTAACGCACGGATGAATGGGATCTGCATCTCATCAGCACCAAACGCGGCACCCTCTCCTGCAAACTCTAGGATATCATCCATCAAGTCTGTGCTTAACTCTGCATTTTTTTTCGTTGCTACTTCATTAGCCATTATGCTTTCCTCTTAATTACTGCGGTGTTAGAAATAAATGCCCCGAATAGATCGAGGTCGATAGGCTTGCCATCAGTGATGCGCTCTTTAACGAACGCCTTTAATGTGGATGGGTGAACGTGGGTCTTGGTCTTGGGATCAAAACCTTTACTCTGTAGCATGCCAACGACATCTCCCGCTACATTGTCTTCGCCCTTACCAAAGGACACAGTGATATCGTTCTTGATGATATCATCTAGGCCATTGGTTCTTAACCATGCAAACGCATCGTCTTTATTAGCGACAGGTATAGAGGCGGCTACGATCATACGACGCTCAACGGACATGCCGTCTACATCTAATCGTTCCACACCCATCTCATCCATTAACGCAGGGATGTTCTCCACAGAGAGCTTATGCTTCTCTTGCTTCAGTGATTTTAAATGTTGCTCCGCATCGTCGATCTGTTGCTCAACGTTACGAAGGCTTCGAACCAGTTGGCT
>Ga0315321_10000613_pt1 | contig 26808 bp, 19 predicted proteins | sample M180m21515metaG_FD_203464 | JGI IMG/M metagenome (GOLD analysis project Ga0315321, IMG submission 203464) | Ammonia-oxidizing marine archaeal communities from Monterey Bay, California, United States - M1 80m 21515 | ecosystem: Environmental > Aquatic > Marine > Intertidal zone | place: USA...
AACAAATCATCAGCCCTTTACGAGAGTAACGATCAGCTAACATACCTGTAAAAGGAGTCATTGCAGCCAATGAAAAACTCCTTGTTGCTAAAACTCCGGCTATGGCTAGAGGTGAATTATCACTTGCTTCTCCTGCTAATATGAATAGTGCAATAACAGTGAACCAATCTCCAATATAGGACAATTCTTGTGCTATAAATAAACGACGAAAAGAGTGATTATTTTTGAGTATCTGTATATATCCTACACCACTCATAGACCTCCGCACAACTCATTCATTATCATAATGATGCTCAATCATAACTCATAAGACTGAAGTGTTCTCGCGAGCATCATGGTTGAAGACCGACTGGTATGGATTGATCTTGAAATGACCGGATTAGATCCTTATGAAAATACAATCATTGAGATTGCAACCATTGTTACTGAAGCAGATCTTTCTATAGTAGCAGAGGGACCTAGTTTCGCGATTTCTGTATCGGAAGAGGATTTAGCTAAAATGGATGAGTGGAATGTTTCTCATCATACAGAGAATGGTTTGATAAAACGAGTTAGAGATTCCGAAACTAGTATGAGTGATGCAGAATTCGCCACTCTTGAATTTTTGCAGCTACATTGCTTAGCTGGTGTACCGCCTTTGTGTGGTAACACCATTGGTCAAGATCGACGTTTTCTAAGGAGATACATGCCAACCCTTCACTCATTTTTTCATTATCGTAGTGTCGATGTTACTAGTGTCAAAGAATTAGTAAGAAGATGGTATCCTGAATTACCTAAGTGGAAGAATAATTCTGGCCATAGAGCACTAGGAGATATTCGTGGCAGTATTAACGAACTTTCTTACTATAGAGAGCATATTTTTATCAAAGAATAATAGATGAGAAATTACTATGGAACAATACCTAGTTCCAGATTTTCATCAATTACGGGAAATAGTTATTTCTAAAATGAGATGTTTTTCTGATAATTCAGGTAATGGAATCTTTAGCGATATCGAGTTGTCTAATTTATCAAGAATAGAACTATCCTATCTCTCTAAAAATTCAGTTTCTCGCCATGGCCTTACAACTAATTTAGATAAATCTAAGAGGATTAGTATTAACAATTGTAGAGTACGTCTAAACCGTAACTTATTTCAAAAAAAATATCTTGATTATGCTGAATTTGTTCTTTTCCATGAATATATTCATTGTCTCGGAAACTTCACTCACAATAGAGAGTTTCGTATTATTGAAAATTTATGGCCTAATAAGAAAGAAATGAATATTATTGGAAAGAAATTAACTCGAGAGTTACAAGATAGTAAGTCTAAGTGGGCATGGACTTGTTCTAAGTGTGGTTTTATTGTGAGGAAAAGTACTCGGAAATTTCGTAGCAATTATTTTCATAAAGAATGTCTAGGGAAGTTGGAAAATATACCAATTATTCTTCCCACCAAGCAGGAACATTGAACCAATTTTTATGATCGTTCGGACGATCTAGAGTGGGCAGTGTTAGGACTTGATAGCCTGCAAATATTGTCATTCCCAGAGTGGCGCATGGTGATGGTAAATAGTCCTCTCCGGTTTCAGTTACCACCAGTTGAATTGTATGTCCTTCAGGGATAATAACGTCCATCGGATTGAATTCCATTAGCATCCTATAACTTGTCATAGGAGAAGTTGGCTTCGCATCATATCCCCCATCTCTATACCTTACATCCATAGTTGCATGCCCTAATCTCAATCCCGAAGTGCCATCAAACATTGTTACAAATAATTGCCCGCCATTACAAGTATTTGTCCTTGCATCAATATGTAATGTGGGTAATCCAGATATATGCGTATCTTCAGTTAAAGGTTGACTGGTAATAGTCATCGACTGTTGAGAATTAACAGTCCCTGACATGCCTCCATCCCAATCTGCAATCGCATATTGAATATTCACAGTATCTTCTGCCGGCCATGTTTCTTCAATATGCCAGTTTCCATCATTTCGTTGTACCTGAACGTATGATTCTGGTTCTTCCCCTATATCTTTTAGATAATATTCAAACCATGGAAATAACTCAACTGCCCAATCCATTCTTGTTACACTTGGAAATGCTTCAGCCCCATATCCTGATTCTAATCCTTCATGTACGCTCGGTTGATCGGGATAGTTATGTCCCCATTGACCAGAAATCGTTCGAACATTAATCCCAGCATCTTTCAATAGTTGATGAGTTGGAAATGCATGGTATGGGTCAACATTCCAATCTTGTAACCCCCAAACAATGTATACACTCCCATTGTAATTATCTATGACATCTTGTAAGTGGTATCTTTCATCCCAATAGTCATTCCATTCGTCTCCTCCTAGACCAGCGCCCAACCAAGTAGTGAATGGACTCAGAGGGCCGATGGCATCATCTGTACAGAACCTCATATCATCGCTTGTAGCATCAGTAGTTGCTCCTTCATAAAGTACATCATACAGCATAGCTCTAGCTTCACTAGAACCATTTCGATAGAACATTTGTTGCACGCCAATCGATCCAGATATTGGCACAATAGTTTTGAGGTGCTCCGAAGGATTCTGTGCGGCTTCCCAATTTGTAGTTCCTGCATAGGATTTACCCATTAGTCCCACATTACCATTCGACCATTCTTGTTCTCCGAGCCAATGAACTGCTTCTTGAATCCCAATTTGTTCACCAAGTCCTTTTACATCTTGACAATGAGTTGATTTACCGGTACCAAATGTTGAAATTTGTGCAAGAGCATAACCATGAGGTACAAATTCTTCTAGTACCCACAAACCAACACCTGCATCAGGTATAGTATTAGGATTAGAGTCATCTCCTAAAACTCCCTCTCCCCCAAAATCATAGTAAGGATGTACAGTTGCTATTACGGGAACTTTTGTCCCATTCGGAACATCTGGCATCCATAATGAAACATGCATTAGAGCAGGTCCAGGATACCCAACGTCTTGTTCTGAAATCGGCAAATCAACTTCTACATAGTATTCTGTTGGTCCCGTCCATGAGTATAATCCCTCAACTGGAAGTTGACTTCTCCAGCCTGTCATATTTAATTCCATATTATATCGTTCATTTACTGGTGTTTCCCACCATTCATAATCAGATTTACTAAAACCTCCTGGACCCGCAGCAGACCAAATCGTAGAACTAATAATTATACTTGTAACTAGAATAGTAGACATCAAAATCATTAACTTTTTATTTTTCAAAACTAATGATTCAATCTTCACCCATAAAAAAGAAGGATCTTTTGGAATTAAAGAAAATAGGTTTTCTTCGACAATTTCGGCATCCAAGACCTCATCCATTGGTACTGCGAATAGGCAATAGCAAATTATCATAATGCTTGTAAAGTTAAGATTATTTTTTTTTGATTTCAATATCTAAGACTAAATGATCCCAATGAGGAGCATATGATTTGATTTTATTGATGATGACATTTTTGACCCTGTAGTCGTAATCTAAACTTTCTAGGAGTTTAGTAGTATTATCAACTAATTCTTGATGATTATTAGCTGGTGCTAGTCCGTGTAGATGGAGAACTCCTCCACTTTGTTTCAGACAATTTAAAGCGATATCATATGATTTCTCTGCTGTAGGTAGGAGGCCCAATAATACTCTATCTGCAATATTAGATAAGTCCCCAGTAGTTTTCCGGTTATCCCCCTCATAAATGGTACATCGATTCTCTACTTTATTCTCTTTTAGGTTAAATTTCAAAGCATTTATTGCATTTATATTCCATTCACATGAATAGACATGCTTTACTTTACTTTTTACTAAAATTGGCAACGTATAATATCCAATACCAGAAAATAAATCAACAATAATCTCATTTTTAGAAACGATTTCTCCCATCCTTCGTCGTTCGTTTATATTACCAGAAGAAAACATACATTTAGTCAAAGGATAACCATAGTTAATTCCACTTTCTTTCCTAATGACCCAGTCATTATCTCCAACTAATATTTCCACTGTTGATTCACGTTTGTCTCCTACAATTTCTCCTAATCTTGCCAATCTTTTAACCTCTAAAACATTACATATAGATATCCAAAATTTTTCGGAAATTATCTCCTCCCAGTAATCTCCTCTGAAGGATGAGTTAGGTAGTAACACGATGTCTGAGAATTTTTCCCATCTCTTAGGAATATTATCAATTAGTAAAGATATATTTTCTGAATCTTTACCTTCTGAAATGAGATATGATTCAATCATTTTACGAAGTCGCAAGTGGGGCTTAGGTGCACTCATTCATACTATCCGAGATGCAGGATGGATTCAGACTTATGGTAGATGAGTTTTTGGATAATAATATGCAACGTCTAGTGGTGTTACTAGTTTTGTTGTTAATCTGCCCCGTTTCTTTGGCATCACCTCCTCCTGGTGAGCCCGAAGTAACAAATGATATTTGTTCAACATGGAATAGTATTGAGGGAGTTTGTGATGACTACCAATCTAGTTTAGATGGCTCGTCTACAGATGAATGGATTAAGTCTTCAATTACAGTTAATGTGGATGATGCTGAAACGGTATCACTAACGATATCTACAGCAATACACGAACTTTCACGTCAAGACTTGAATTTAGAAGATCTAAATCTCGAGGGGGATAGTACCATTGAAGATGGTATACCGGCAGATTTTATTCGAAACTATCTTGATTTACAGAGAAATGGTATATCAGTAGAAGAAAGAATGTTATCCTTAATACAGGCAAATATGAGAGAATATGTCGAAGACAATTTTGATTATACTGAAGATTCAATTCTTAATACAATATCTAGTATTGATTTTTCTTCAGAGAATGATGTTCAATGTGCATACACTAAATCTCTAGATTCCATCGATGAAGTTAATGGTTTTTCTAACGATCCATTCAATCCCCCTATTTGTTTTAGAGGTGTTTTTGTCTTAGTTCTTAGTCCTTCTAAAATAGGGCTCAATGAAGATACTGGCGATATAGATAGAATGATGAGAGGTTTATTGCTTATGGGGGGGGATATCAGTTCTTCATTCAATGCTAAAGCAATAGCTGGGCATTATGTTGAGTTAACAGTTTACCCTCCTGATTATTCTACAGTATACCAAGTCGAAAGTCCTGGCTTATTATTTACTCAGAATTATCCCAATCAACCTCCTCAGTCTTATGGTCATCTATCTCTTGATAATACTCAACCAGAATCTATAGAATCTAGTATTTCATTAAACCTTACTACTAGAATAAAGAATCGTGATCAACTTTCTGTGTTGTCAATTCCTAATGATCAGCCTGCCTTGACTATTGATATCTTGATTGATGCCAGAGATTCTTTAAATACAGAAATCATAATGGAATTATCTGTTCATCATCTTGATTCTGATACCTTGAATGATTGGTTAATTGAATTTGATGATGGCAATATGAATCTTCCATTTATCACTTCAGACGGTATTAGAATGATAAATAATGAATTAGATGAAGATTTTTCTAGTCTTCTTGACGGAATTCCAATTGAAGAAATTTCTTCAGCACTTTCAGAATTATTTGGTTCTGATATTCAGTTTATTGAACCTAATTTCACTCCACCTGACCAAAACGGTGGATTAGATTTCCGACATATCTCCGGCCAAACTTGTGACGAACCATTGGAGGTTAGATATTGCCTAGATGGTGTCGAAGCAATGTCTGGAAATTACCCGATTTATATCCAATCAAGCTCTCAACCGGTTCAAGTAAGAATTTCAGAAATAATTGAAAACATGTTAGATTCTAGTTTAGGGGATGTCTCTACGCTTGATTTTTCAATAATAAATGATGAAGATTTAGCTGCCGCCATGAGTATCATAGAGGTCGAGTTTAACAATAATCCTAATTGGTTACAGAATATAATCCCCACTGATTTTCCTAATACTAATATTAATTTGGAACTATTTCTCCCAGAATGGATTAAATCTACAAAAGGAGACCGTTCTACTCTAGAGATTCAATCTTCTTTTAATTCTCAAGAGATATCTAAAATTGGTTTCGAAGGAACTAGAAATTTCGATTGGCAGCACCCAATTTGTCTAACCTCTAACCCTTGTGAAGACACTTCAAGTGATTTATTATGTTCATCTAAGCAGATTACATGTATCACATCTACAGCCGAAGTTTTCCTGAATAGTATCGCAATTAATGAATTAAGTGGAGAAATAAATATTAACTTTGAAGCACAATTAACCTTGTCAATTCATAGGGTAAATATTGATTTAGGGCAGGATGGTATTGAATTAGAACCCATACCATCAGATCTTATTCGTAGAGCTATAGCGGTTGGCGATCGAAGAACATCTACGAATATATCCGAAGCGGGACTTTTAGGTGGTTCTGATATTACTGCACCAATAGATTTTGGAAATGGTCATGAGATTAATTTAATTATTTCTAATTCAGGAATGGATAAATTTGCCAGCGACCTTAATTCGCTATTCCCCATAATATCTGAAGAAAATGTGTTTTCAAATTTCCCTATTGACTTAGGATTCGGAGAATATGAATTAAATATTGATATACAGTCAACACCATTTTTTGCTGAATCAGAAATATATGAAATTCCCGATACGGTATCCCCCTCTGATTTGAATCCTATTAATTTCTCAGCTTCTATTAGAAATGCAGAAATGAGCATCGCCTCTAAAAATAATGAAATTAATTTAGACGTTCATCGTTCACATGTTAATTCAATTTTTATGAATTTTTTTGAATGGCCGTTTGGTAGCCCTATTACTAGTGATTACGGCCTTACTTTTGAAAAATCTCAAATGCAACAACAAATATTTCCTATAATGGAACACACAATATTCGGGACTATTCGTTCCTCGGCATTAATAATAATTCATATGCCAGATGAATTACGGTTGACCTCATTTGAGAGTTCTAGTGGATTGGGAAATATTACTGAGAAAAATGGTCGACAGGTATTGACTTATTTGACTCCTATTTGTCCTGATTCTGAATCGTGGAATAACTGTAAAAAAAATTCAGATATCATAACTTATAATATTGAGTATAGTTGGAAGTTTATATTCATAGAATTAATGCCACATCTGATAATTTACTCATCTTTATTGGGCGTATTAATGGTTCGATTGTTAAGAAATCGTAAAGAAAAACGTAAGCAGAAAATGATATTACAAGAACTTGAAGAAAGTCAACTCACCGAGGAAGTTGCTGTTGCTGAATTTGGTGCTATGGATTCCCCTGTTGTAATGGTTGAAGAGTCATTTTTTGATGACAATGAATTCGAAAAATATGATGATTTAGACGAGCCAATTACTTAAACTAATTTTGAATAGATCTTTTCAGCCATTTCTTTCCCTATTCCGGGGACTTTTCTTAGTTCTTCAATAGATGCAAATTTTATTTTTTTATATCCGCCAAAATGTATCAATAGTGCCTGTATCTTCTTCGCTCCTAAACCATCTATGTCTTCTAACGGATTTTTCAGTGCAGATTTCCCTCTCCTTTTCCTGTGATATTTATTTACAAATCGATGTGCTTCATCTCTTGAATGAATTAGAACTCTACCTTTTCTATCTAAAATCAAAGGCTCTTTTCCTTTACGAAATATTGTTTCTTCTTTTTTTGCTAATGCTGCTACTGGAAACATACCATCTATCCCATTTTGTTCTAAGGTTTTATGAATAGTATCTAAATGTGTTTTCCCTCCATCTAATAACAATAGATTTGGCCATTCCTCCTGTCTTTTACTCCATCTTTCAACGACTTCAGACATCATTCTAAGATCATCTAATACATCTGTCTTCACACGATATGTCCTATACTCCTTTTTCGATGGCCTACCCTTCCTGAGAACAATAGATGCACCTACTCTCTCAGAACCTTGGATTTGGGCCATATCAAAGCATACAATATAATCCAATGAATCCAATTGTAATAATTTCGCTCCATCATCAGCCGCAATCTTTTCTAAGTTTCCTGAACGTTTATTCTTATGTCTTACAAGTTGAATGTCTGCATTTCTTTCTGCCATTTTCTGTAACTTTGCCAACTCTCCCCTAACTGGAATTCTTACATCCACTTTAGTTCCTCTTCTATTCTCAAGCCATTGTTGCATAACATTTGTAATTGGTGTAGGCAAAAGTATTACTTTAGGGGGCTTCCTATCTGAATAATGTTCCGAAAGAACTAGTGAAACAGATTCACTAATATCTCCTCGATGAATCAATGGATAGTTTACTTCTCCCTGTATTCTTCCATCCTTGGCATGAAGTATTACTACTACTGCTAAGTCATTTAGATATGCGAAACCCACTGCATCGCAATCTTGGTAAAATCTAGAATTAATAATTTGTTGAGAAATAATTATCTGGACTGATGATATTAAATCTCTAGTTTTTGCAGCATTTTCATAATCTAAAGTTATTGAATAGTTCTCCATTTCTTTATTCAAATCTATAATTAATTTTCCTGCATTCCCATTCAATACTCCTTTAGCAGCATTAACTAATTTTTCATATCCTTCGGGGTCAAAACAAGGCCCTCTGCATAAACCAATATGCATCGCTAGACAACCGTCTTTCCCCCTACAATCTTCATCTCTTATACCAAAATATCTTCTAATAAGCTGTATTACTCTTTTAGCAGCACCTGCGTCAGGAAAGGGGCCCCACCTTATGGAATCATCAGATGGGAATCTAGTATAGATTATACGAGGAAATTCTTCATTTGTTAAGCAGATATATGGGAACGATTTATCGTCCTTGAGCATTGAATTATATCTTGGTTTATGTTTCCGTATTAATTCTCTTTCCAAAACGAGTGCTTCAGCAGGATTTTGTGTCACTATAAAATCTATTTTATTAGATTTGTCAACCAGTGTTGGTATCATTTTCCTATCAGGAGTTCTAGAAAAGTATGATCGAACTCTTTCTTTGAGATTATTTGCCTTACCTACGTATAATACTCTTCCATCTTTTTGCTTGAAAAGATAAACCCCCGGATTAGCGGGGAGGTCCAAATCTCCACTCTCGAGCGCCATAACTATTTGATGCGGCGGAGGTGAATACCCATGAACCCTAGACCTGTACGAGTACCATGCTCAGTGACACTGAGAGGCGTATTCTTTCTCGACTTTCTGAGTTTTCTCAAGATTTTGAGAAAAGTTGGGATGTCCCTCGGAGTCTTTCACTACCCGGTCTTGCCGAGTCACTCGGTTTAGTTAGATCAAGCCTCCATAAACCTCTCAATAGGCTCGTAGAACAAGGTTTTGTGTTTAATCGAACCGCCCATGTTACCGGGGGGGGTTCCCGGAAACGCACAGTAGTGCATATTACAATCCATGGTCGAACTAAAGCAGAATCATTTGAATTAGAATCTCTATCAAGAACTGGAAAAGGATATGGTTCGATACCGAATTTTACAAAATTATTTGGCAGAGATAAGAAAGTTCAAGATTTACTAGGATTAATTATAAATGGAGAAAATATTTTCTTAAGCGGTTTACCAGGAATTGGTAAAACAAGTTTAGCCAGAGGAGTAGTTGATGAGGTATTCAATAAAGGTTGGAATGTTCGTTGGGCCACTTGTTATTCGAATACAGATGTTTATGATATTTCTAAACAATGGTTAGGGGGTAACCCCCCACGAGATAAACTAGCAATTATTTCACAGTTAGATAAAAACAAAAATCTCTTAGTGATTGATGAGATTCAAGAGATTCATAATAGACATATCAGTAATCTGGAAGATTTATTATATGAATTAAAAGGAATTAAGGCTTCAATTTTAGTTATTATTCGATCTCCTAATCCTTTCTCTTTAATTGAAGGATATTCCGATTTTCGTTTGTCCGGTATATCAGAAAAAGATGGTCGATATTTACTTCCAGAAGATATCACTGAAGAAAAGGCTAATCAAATAGTCAAATCGTTGGGTGGACATCCTCTAGCCTTACATCTTTGGAACCCAGAAAGTAAGTTGCCAGAAGAAGTAGAAGCGGTTCAACAATTTATTGAGTCCACAGTAATTGAAAAATTAAGCAGTCATGGAATTTCAACATTGGATGAACTAAGTATTAGCCCGAATCCACTAGATGTTGACGAATTATTAAATCCCGAGGGAATATTTGAACTTGATGAATCTGCAATTCTTAGATGGCATAATAAGAAATTTGAGCCACATCATTTAATTAGAAATGTACGTAGATTATTTTGGCCCGAAAATCAAATGAAAAATCTTCACAATACTGCAGCAAACAATTGGTCATTGAAAAATGGCCCCAGGGCTCAATGGATGGAATCATATCATCGGGTTAAATCTCAGAATTTTGAAAAAGAATGGTTAATTGATAAAATATCACAGATATCTCAAGAAAATACTGCTTCTGCTGCACTAATAATTGATGAAGCTTTACGTTTTTCTGAAGATGCCGATTTTCGAATGCAGGCTGTAGATTTAGCCTTTGAGAGGGCGGAATATGATATTGCTGAGGAACATTTGTCTGATGTAGAGATAAGTCCTAAGAAACAACTACTCATGGCACGTTTATCCAGAATTAGAGGGGATGTTGAATCGGCATCTGAGTTAGAGAATCAGGCAATAAATCAATTGTCTAATTTAGATAAAATAAGATTTCAGGTGTCTGTACTAGTTAGGAAATATGATGATAGATTACCGGGCCCATTAAGTAAATCTTTGGCAAATGAAATTCTATCAGAAATTAATAATATAATTTTAATAGGTATTTCTGATAGAGATAGAAATACTGCCGAACTTTCATTAAACTTATTGAAACATGCGATAGCTTTACAGATTTCTGATCTAAGTTTAGCATCTCAATCTAGGTCAGAGTTAGAAATTATAATGTCAGAAGATGATGAAACTCTCGTAGCCTTGGATTTACGAACTCGATTAACAATCTCAAACACATCAGAATTGTTAGATTCCTCATTAGAATCTATACGATTATTTATTGATAATTGTTCTGATCCATTGAAGAAAATTAGCCTTATTCATGCAGTACTTGAAAAAACTAGGGGTAATCATCCAGTTTGGGTACAAGAATTACATGATGACTTATTTAACAATCCATTAAGGGACGATCTGGCTGCATATCGAAGAATAAATGCTCAATGCTGGTACTGGAGAGGCGTTTTGGATTCTAATTTAAGGCTCTCTTGTTGGCAAGAATCAATTCATAGATTCCGTAGTGCTGAATGCACTTTAGCAGCTAATGAATTACTTAACGAATTAACGAGGTCGCTTTAATCAAATTTCAGCACCAATTAATGTTCTTGTTTCATAGATTCCTTTAACTGACCTAATTTCTTGTACAATACACTTTGTTAATTCAGATTCATCTTCGGCTTCAACCTTAACGAATAAATCGTGATTTCCAAATACAATCCATTGTCCTTTAACACACTTTATGTTGCTTACTTCTTCTCGAACTTTAATTTCATATCCTGGTTCAGTGGTTATTAGAATAAATCCGACTGCCATTATTATGCCTCCACTGCTATTAATGTCTCAGTTTTCTGAACTCCAGGAATAGATCGCATATTTCCAACTAATGTTTTTGCCATTTCTTTTTCATCTTCGAAATCAATTCTTGCTACTAGATCATATTCTCCATATGCTACATGGGTCTCAGTCACACTATCAATTTCTAATAGTGCAAGATAAACTTCTAGCTCTCTTTGAGGTTGGCACTTGAATAAAACGAAAGCGGTACTCATTATCTGATTGTCTCCAATTTAGGACGGCATCAGTTACACTTATTATGCCTCGTTTGTTATCGATTACTAACATACTCATTTACCCACCACTGATATATGTTATCGCAGAGCCGTTATACCATGCCTGACAGTCATCGTCATCATCGAAGGCATGCAATCGTCCTAGTTTCGATATTCTTTTTATCAACGATTGCTTTAGTACCTATAAGTTCCATTGCAGGTTATTCAAAGACTACTTCAGTATGGAGCGGGACAGTAAATTTAGTAGATGGTTATACTGTTGAAAGCGGAGATATTTTAATTATTGAGGAAGGTACAATAATTAATCTAGGAGATGATAAAGATATACTAGTCGCTGGAAGGATAACAGTCGAAGGAACTTCTGCATCCCCAGTCATATTGAATTCAATAATAGGGGACCATGATGGTATAATTTTTAATTCTTCAAGTGATGGTTTAGGTTCGAAGATTGATAATCTGACAATTAAAAATTCAGAGTATGGAATTACAATTTATGGAAGCGATCCAACAATTAACAACCTAAGAGTGGAGAATGCAGATTTAGTGGCAATTGATATGTTCGATTCCGCCTCTCCCCGAATTAATAATATTGTAATTGAAGGAGGCGGTCAAGATATTCCATTAACCACCAATTGGAGAAAAGGCATTGGAATTTCAGTCGGTGCATTTTCTAGCCCAATCATTGACGGCGCAGTTATCAATAATCTTGTTACTCGTGGTTTGAATTACTGGGGTAATTCTGGGGGCATAGTATCCAATTTACAGATTAGCAATATTAGTGGTGCTACTACGTCAATATCTGCTGGGATTTGGATTGAAGATTCTCTCCCTCTAGTATCAAATTCGAATGTAATACGCTCTGATAATGGTGTTTATGTTAGACATATTACAGAGGGGTGGAATACGAGACCCACATTTACAAATCTAGTAGTTGAAGATAGTCAATATCGTGGCATAATGATTGAGCAATATAATCATAGCCAGTTCTCTAATTTACCAATGAATGCTATTTTCAATAATTTAGTAATAAGAGGTACTGGCGGTGATAATGCAAAGACACCCGGACTTGGCATTGCAGCATTAGATGTGAATACTAGCGGTATTAAGATTGAAGGTGGCTTAATTGAAGACAATCCAGTGGTTGGTTTTAGAGCCTATATGATAGATTCTTCTATGGTTGTTAATAATTTGACATTATTGAATAATGGCGGTGATGGATTTTCAATCCCCTTGAATGATCGCGCTGGTTTATTTTGGAGATCTTCGAATTGGGGTATTTCGGGACCCCCAACTATCAATGATTTAGTTGTAAGGAACTCCTCTGGCCCTGGGGTTTTAATGTGGAAAGGTGGAGTCCGTGGAACTAATTGGGAGATAACTGAGAACGGTGCAAATGGCCTAGATTTTCGAGAATTCCATCCCGATGTTAATGCAATTCTTAGTATGAATAATACCGGTCATGGGTTATCAATCAGAGATTCCAGTAATGTGGAATTAGAATATGTTGTGACTTCAGGAAATGGAGTAGGTTCGTTATCTGCAAATCTTGGTTCTGGATTTTATTTCGATGAATCCAATGATGTTGTAAGCGGAGGTAAGAATGTATCTTGCTATATTTGTACATCCATTGATGATAATTATGGAGTTACTATTGAAGATAGTATAGATTTACAAATGCATTCTTTAGCAATAATAGATCCGATTAATTCTCCTGCACTCAGTGTGGACAATTCAGGTCTCTCTCAGAACGGTAATATAATTTTTAATAATTTGATGGTTAATTCTAATTCAACTGATTCTAATAATTATGCGATCGAACTAAATGATGTCGACGCAGAGATTTCTAATTTACAAATTAATGGAAATAATAGTGGATTCTTTTGGGACGCAAAAGGTTCACTTAATTCTTATTTTAATGATAGTACAATCAATGCTCAGAACACAAATTCTTGTCTTGATTTAGTAGATCACTCAGAGCTATTGGCGAATAATATCAGTTTCCAATGTAATTCCCCCCCAAGTCTTGATTCTAGCGTTGTAAATATGTCTAATTCATTTTTATTATCTAATTCAAATAATTCTAATTATTTCTTGATGAAATCTAGTAGCCATTTGAGATGGATTTCATCATCCATGATGGATGCACCTACGTTTGAATCTGTAGATAATATTATTGATGAGATGTGGTATGTAGAAACTCATGTGGTTAATCAATATTTCAATCATATTCCCTTTTCTTCTGTGAACCTTACTTTCGACCAGTATGAATCTGAGTATTTTGATATCTTACCATATGAAGGCGTTGATATTCTCGGTCCATTTATTGGTAAAAAATGGACTCCTACAAATGGGTGGTCTGATGTAAATAATGTCCATACAGGATGCGATTATGATTCAGTGCATAATGACTCCGAACCCTTTGAATTAGATTCAAACAAAGTTGTAACCTGTACTTTAGAAATATCGAATCAACCACCTATTGTTGTGTGGTTATTGCCCAGTTCAGATGAGGTTTATGCCAGTGGTTCTGAAGTTGTTTTTGATGCCAGCCCCTCATGGGATTTAGATAACGAATTAATGACCTATTCTTGGTCGAGTAATATTGATGGAGATATAACTAGTTCATGTGAATTTAACGATAATAATTCAATTATTATTGCTAATAATTTAATCCAATGTCTTTCAGATGGAATTCATCAAATCACTCTTGAAATTTGTGATTTGTCGAATAACTGTGCTTCAGAGCAGCGTTCTATTGAACTGTCAAATAATCCTCCATTGCTTACAGTAGATACTACTCCAGATATTTCTGCTTGGGGTACTCTTTATCTAGGAAAAACAGCATCAGTCAATATTGACTTAACTGGAACAAATGATCCTGAAAATGATGAATTAACTTGTTGGATAAAAACCTCTTATAATGATACTGAATTATTTCTTCCTGATTGTCCAGGACAAATTAACAAAACATTTCCACTTGCACCAAATCAATTTACAGTAACTGTCTATGCTACTGATGGTGTACATTCGCCCGTAACTTGGACATTTAATGTAGAGTTGTTTAACGAATTACCAACTGCTCTTATTGAGATTATAAGAACAGGTGTGAGATCTCAAGACATTTTACTTATCGACGGTAACAATACCATTGATCCAGAGGGCGACGAGATAAAATTTGAATTTTGGAGTGATATTGATGGACTATTACATTCAGGCATTACTCCTTTTGATTCATTAGAATGGTCAGGTATGCTTTCCAAAGGAAATCACGAAATTACGATGTATGCTAGTGATGACCTACCTAATCATGCAGGTCAATGGACAACTGCCGTACTAGATTTAATTGTAGAAAACTCTCCTCCAGTTGCTTTGATTTCATATCCTATTGAGAATTATTCTACTAACTCGGGTCATTTGATATCATTTGATGCAACTGGCTCTGGTGATTGGGATATAGCTTGTTCTGATTTAGATAATAGTACCGGAATTATCTGCAACTATTTTTCTGATTCTAGTAAAGACCTAGTAAGTGTGTTATGGCAAAGCGATTTACTATCTGAGCCAATAGGCAGTGAGTGGAAATTCAAGTCTCGATTACCAGAAGGCAATCATGTAATATCTCTTCATATTGATGATGGGGATGGTGGAACTGCATCTTTCTCAACAACAATTTCTGTCGAGCAATCAGCACCTGTTTTGATTCTCAGTTCCCCCGATGACGGAATTGAGGTTTATTCTAACTTACCTATATTATTTGATTTCAGAGATTCATTCGACCCTGATGGTGATGAATTTACAGTTTCCCTATTTTCGGATCTTATGTCTCAACCAATACTTGAGGATAAGACTAACGAATATTGGTATAATGATTATCTCCCAGCAGGGCTTCATGATTTATCATTCGTTTTAACTGACTCAACTGGAAGGACATCTAACTATTCTCAACAATTAACCGTTTTTGAGACAGGTCCCACTGCTGGAATTAGAGATTATTCTGATGGTCAATATATCCCTCCAGGTAGAGAAATAATTCTAAACGCCTCAACCTCATTTGATTATGATAATGATATTATTCTTTATCAATGGAGTTTAGGAGATGGTACCGAAATTGGTGATAAGGAAGAAATTACTGTATCATTCCCTCCTGGTCTAGTACGAATTAATCTTCTAGTCAAAGATTCAAGAGGTGAATCCGATGTAACTTCAATTAATCTGACCATAGGTTCTAGCTCTCCAATTCTTTATGAATTATCGATTAATCCTAATAATTTAAAGTTCGGTGAGAGTAATCCAATTTTTGTTACTGTTAGATTAGATGATTTAGATGGGACAACTCAAATGGTTTTTTGTAAATTCAAAGCAGGTGCGGTTGAGCAAGAATTTGAATTAAGAGATGATGGATTAGGCGGAGATTCAATAGCTGGTGATGACATATGGAGTATACAGACTGCTCTACTAGTCAATGATGGCAGTATTGCTCAAGTTGAGGTATGGGCAATAGACGGTGAAGTAGTCAGCCCAATACTATTTGGGCAATTACCCATTAAATCAGAAGAAAATAACAATATAATTTCTTGGTTCCTATCTGGCGGCTTGCCATTGTTAGCATTCATGATCACATTATTCCTAGCTATAGGAATATTATATTCACTAAATCGTCGTAAAGAATTAGCTAAAGATCTCGAAATGATTGAATCATGGTCTACATTTGACCCTAGAGAATTAGATGATGAATTCAATGAATAATTTAATTCTATTCAGGTCCCCAAGGAGTTTTTTGTTGAGTTAAACCTAATCTGTGCGTAAATAAGAATCTAAGATTTAGTAAACCATCTCCCCAAGTATTAATCTCTGCTTCTCCAACTCTTGGCCGATAAGGAACACTTACTTCAGCAGTATTTTTCTTACCTAGATATCTACGTGCTCGAATCTTAAATTCTTGTGATAGTGGCATTCCATCATGTTTTGGCCTTACTTTTTCATTATCAAATATTGATTTTCTAAATACCCACATCCCACTTTGTGAATCATGTATCCCATACCAATAAAGAATTGTTGCTGTTGTTGATAATACCCAATTTCCAAACCCATGAAGCCCCGGCATCGAACCTTCTTCGGCCCGTTTTAGCCGATCACAAGAAATCCATTGTAGATTTTCTTCCACTAATTTCTGAACTAAAGATGGAACTTCTTCTCCAGGGTATGTACAATCTGCATCCATTGTTACTATAATTTCTCCTGGAGCCATAGCAAATCCAGTTTTGTAAGCTCTACCATAACCCTTACGTGGCTCAAGATAAACGGTTGCTCCTTCTTCTTCAGCTAATTCTCTAGTCTTGTCTGTTGAATTTCCATCTATGATTAGAAAATCTAATTTTTCACACCATCCATCTCTAGGTACAGAGCGAATAGTATCTACTATTGCTGCTTCTTCGTTTCTTGTAGGTATAACTACGGTGACATGTACTGGTAGCGCCTCTGTCATATTTCTCGTTTAGGCGACCATTGTTAACTCTTTGAATCAAACTGATACGTGTCCTGTGTCCAATCTCTTGAAAACCGGTTAACTCAACGCAGGCACGGTACAGTATGCACATCGCCATGTTATCTGCTGAATATCCCCCTCGTTGGGGTGGTATGGGTTCGACAGTATTTCACCTATCATCTGCTCTAGTATCTCGAGGCCACCAAGTGACTATTATTACACGAAATGGCGGAGGTAAGAATATTCCAGAGGTTGAAGGTATAGAAGTAATTTCAGTAGGGTGGCTAAAATTACCAATGGAATTCACACGTTCTTATGGTCGTTCGGCACTTCGTGCTTTGAAGAAATTAAATTTGACAAATCCTATCGATATAGTACACTTACATTGCCCAATGATATCTTGGAACACAAAACAGTTTGATTATTGTAAAAAAAATATTGCACCTATTGTTTCTTCTTTACATGGTTCTTGGCTTGGTGAGAAAGACGGATTAGTTACTGCTGCAAAACAGAAAGAGGCGGCTGTTTGGGCTAATCCAAATGATTTGGCAATTTTATTGACCGCAAAAAGATATGCTGGATATGAGAATGCAGCAGTGGTTAACTCTGATGTATGCGTTGCAAACTCCGAAGCAACTAAAATGGATTTTTTAACACGTTATTCAGTCCCTGAAAATTGGGATTGTGAAGTTATCCATTGGGGTGTAGATACAGAGATGTTTTATCCTACTGAGTCAGTTGATAATGATTTGAGAGGACGTTTTGGATGTACTGAAGAAAGCACTTTACTATTAGCAGTAGGCCGTTTAGCGGCTAGAAAAGGGTATGGTTCTCTATTGAAAGCATTTGCAATAGTTAACTCTGAGGCGCCAAATTCTAAATTAGTAATAGTTGGAAGAGGTCATCTGAGAGGGCGTCTCTTAAAACAGGCGAATAAACTAGGATTATCGTCATCAGTTTTTATTGAATCAAGTATGTCATTCTTAGAATTAGCTTCATTATTTAGGAATGCCGATCTAACAATTTATCCATCATACTATGAGGGTCAAGGATTAATTCCTCTAGAATCAATGTCGTCAGGTACTCCTGTTGTAACGGTTAATCATGGCCCGTTACCTGAAATGGTTGATTCTACAGTTGGTGCCCTATTTACTATGGGTGATATTGATTCAATGGCTTCTACTATTCTTGAAGAGATTAAACATAGAGAATTACTCCACAAGAAAGGACTTGAGGGTCGTAAAAGAGTCATTAATAGATTTACATATGAGATTGATGCGGATTATTTTATCAAAATATATAATAGAATTTAATCTGTTGTCGGGAAACCCTTCATCAATCAAAACTCCTCGCAGGGTTGGGGAAGCACATGACATCTACAAGAGCCTTCAGAGGTATTCCAGTCAGCACGGTATCTGATATAATGGTGATTTTACTCATTTCCATACTTGCAATTATACATTTGAAAGTGGTAATCCAACCTCTTGTTATTGCTACACTTCTTTTCTTATTGATACGACCTCCTGCCAATTGGTTAGAACAGAGATTTGGGCATCCTCTTCTCGCTTATGGCGGATTAATAACAATCATTGGTTTCATAATATTTCTAGCTTCACAGGTACTTTATTCTAATCTAACTGAATTTACCGAGGCTTCAACACAGGATCGGATAACTGAAGCATTTTCAGAGAAAATGTCACGTCTGGAAAATACTGAGATTTTTGGTCAAACTATTGATACATCCGGATTAGAGGAATTAGTTAGTATTGATGTTATTACAAATTTCGCAACAAACTTTGTCGGTTCCATCGCTGGTTTTACTGCTAGTGCTGTAACGATTTTCATATTTCTTTTGTTTATTATACTTGAGGCAGAGACACTTCCAAATCGAATTAAGGCTGCTTATCCTAATGAAGTAGTGCGTTTCAAAAAGATAGCATCTAACTCTGGTGCAGGGATTAATACTTACGTTATTACACGAGCTACAGTCGCTCTAGGTCAAGCGATTATTGCTGCAATCATACTCAAATATTTAGCTATCCCGGGGTGGTTTCTTTGGGCCTCGATCACATTTTTCCTTGATTTTATACCCTATATTGGGGCTCTAATTTCTATGATTCCTCCTGGGATTTTGGCTTTGATATTACTGGAGCCCTCGGTCGCTCTTATTATGATTGGATTATTGATTGCGAATCAACAAGCATGGGGTGCATTCGTAGAGCCACAGTTATCTGGACAACGTCTTGATATGTCGCCCATAGTTCTCCTAATCTTAGTTTCATTTTGGGGATGGGCTTGGGGGATAATGGGGGCAGTTCTTGGTGTTCCTCTTGCTGTAATTATGAAAATAGCATTAGAGAGCGATCCTCGTACAAGACCGATAGCATTGCTACTTTCTCAGAATCCAAAACCATACCATGAAGAAGAATAAATTAATGTTCAATTATTAGTGCTATTATTCCGTCACCTTTAATGGACAAAATTCCTCCATTTGCTCTATTGTGAAGCCCTCTTGTAGACAAATTTAGTAAATCATTATCTAGTTCCCATTGAGCACCTTTAACACTAATTTTTTCACATCCGGTTAATGCATAGACAGAGAATAACTGATTTTTTTCAAGATTTATCTGAAACTCATTATTTTTAGGTGTAATTCGATATGAGGTTGCATTATTATGATGTAATCTTATTTCTAATTGTAAGGGGGATTCAACCATTGTCCCCCATATGCCTAAGATATGCCCCGGAGAACCGCCATCAATTCCTAATATGTCAAATACTGTATATCCTCTTTTTGACAGTTCTAATATTGTCTTAGTTAGATCACTGCAAGAATCATCATTTAATTTATTCATTTCTGATTTTGATTCATATTCTTTTATTGAATCTAAGTCGCCTAACGTTTCTTCAACCAAAAAACCATATGATTCTGCTTTTTTAGTCCCTCCGTCTACTCCAAATAAAGGTGTTAAATCTCCTAATGAGTTTATCATCTCTGAAGTTGGTATATCGCCATTACACCAAAGAAAGGCTCTCAATTTTTCACTTCCTTTTAGCAATTATTTTCCCATCTTTAACCAAATCAACATCTTGTAGTTCGATAGTTGGTCTCAAAATAACTCCTCTCATTTGTATCCCAATATTATTTTTTCCACCAAAAGCCGAGTTGTCTCCAAAGACAAAATGTGCTGCACCTCGTACTACTTGGTCTTCTAGTAAATTACCGACTATCTTTGCTCTTGAGTTCATTCCAAAGCCGAATTCAGCTACAGTCTTCACAATTGCGGATTTAGATTTATTTAGAGGCTTACTAATCTCCTCGAATGCTAGATTTATTCGCTCTGAGACTTCTCCCTCTGAGATTTCCACTACTACTCCATTTTCTACTTTCATAATTATTTTCTCATCTAGTATACTTCCTTCCCATGATCCATCTATAACAATTTGTCCATTCATGGATTCCTCTTTTGGATATACAAATACGCGGCCCGATGGTAAATTCATTACTTGTCCTGGTCGATTACAAATTCCATTATCATCAGTCCTCCATTTGGCACCTATACTGAATGTGATATCAGTTCCTTCGGCTGATGTGACCCTAACGTCTCTTTTCCTTCGAAATATTGAAGTTAATCCTGATAGCTCTTTTTGTAGAGCATTATAATCAGCAGTCATTCCTCCACTAGAAAACATAATTTCATTTATTCCAGGCATTGAAATGATTCTAGTTCTTCCAGTTCTTGAAGCATTTATTCTAGCCTTTGTATGAGTTAGTGAGCTTTTCGTGGCCAATATAACAACATCCTGTTTTCTCATTAATTCGGCGACATAGTCTGGAGGTTCACTTCCTCTTTTGTGAGATGTAGGCATCATCATCATTAGAGTCCTGTCAGTTACTTCTGCAGCCGCTTCATACAACGCTCTACCAATTACTGAACTTTCAGGGTCAGTAACGATTAACACTGGTTCAAAAGGACGTATTTGTAGACATGTATGTATCACAGAGCGTGCCGAAGTCAACATCGATTCAGCATAACTATCTGAATCTCCAAAGTTCCCATCCAACTCTCCGCTCATCTATTTTCGTCCCCACACAAGAGCCTCACTTCTTCAACACGACGACTCCAAATGTCAAAACAATTAACCAAGTCTATCATATGTGATTATACAGCGGGAAGTATATGAGAGGTGTTTTAGCAGTTCGCATCTTCTCTCTTTTTGCAATAACTTGTTTGATTTCAGGTAGTATAATGAATTTTAGTAATTCTGATTCTGAGGAGATGCAAATAAAATCTAATGATAGATTAGAACCGGAAATGATGGCCGATGCAGATGACGCCTCATTAGAGGAAAATTACATAGAAGAAACAGGCCCAAAGAGTTCTACTGATAGATCGAATGAATTAATAATTCTTGGTGCTGGAGGCCTTTCATCTCTTATTTTAGGCTCATTATTCTCTGAAGTTTTCAAAATCACAGTATTAGTTTCTTTATTAACACCATTAATATCTAAGAGTAAAAACCGTAATGATCTTCTTTCAAGAGGTCGCTTGCTCGGATATCTTGAGGCTAATGCAGGCATACATTTTTCTGCATTGAGGGACTCTTTAGGTTTAGCTAATGGAGTGACTGCTTATCATTTACAAGTACTCGAAAGCAATGGCAAGATAATTTCTTGGAAAGATGGAAAACTCAGAAGATATGCGGTTTCAGAAATTTCTAAATCGAAATTAAATTCCATACGTAATCCTGTTATGGGCACTAGATTAGCAATACTCGAAGTTTTATCAAATTCAGGAAAAATAGGCCTTTCCAATTCAGAGATTAGCAAAAAACTTTTAATTTCCCGTCAGTTAATGAGCTATCATATCTCTGATCTTAAAAAATCAGATTATATTGATGCCGCTTCAAAATCAAGAAGACCTAAATGGATTCTTACTGATTCAGGTAATGATGCTTTAAGTTCATCATACTCTTTCAACAATTAACTAATTTCCTGATGCATCAATGACTCAAAAGAGCCCTTCTATTAAGTAGATATCTCCTAAATAAGAATCTGATGGATCAGGAATTGGACATACAAATTGCGGCGCTAATTTTTTTAGCGGGCACACAAAGCCTCGGCTCCGATCAAGCAGATGAAGCCGTTGAAACATCGACTGCCATGACAGATGATGAATCTGATGAGGACAATCCGGCAACGGTAGATGAAAATCTTAGTTTTTCGACTATAAACCATTATTTTATATAATAATTGTAAAGTCAATATACCAACTTATTCATAATAACCGGCCCGTTGGGTTAGTTATGATGAAGAGCCCTCAATCAACTATTTTTGTATTATTTATCTTATTATCTTCAGGCTGCCTTGGAGTGATTGACGACATAAATGAAGGTATTGATGACACTATAATATCAATTGATGATGAATATCCTCAATTGGATTTATCTGAGCGTATTTTTGGTAGTCCTCAATTAGTGAGTTACCAGCAATGTAGTGACTTATTATCAGATCTCAAGCAATCAGTATACGATGAAATGTTAGTTCAATTAGATCAGCAATCATATTATCATTGGACTCCGAATATGTATGTAGACGATATGTGGCGTGGTGGAGATGATATAGCGTTGGCCGAAAGTGCAGAGGGAGATCTTTCGGCTACTTCTGCGAATAGCGATGATAGAACAGGTGATTATTCGGGAACAAATAATCAAGAATCAGGAGTTGATGAAGCGGATTTCATAAAAACAGATGGTCATTATATTTACATGATTAATGGAGACAAGTTACTAATTATGGGAGTTCCTGAATTTGGGGAACTCAATCTTTTATCTAATACTACAATGATAGGCTCTCCCATGCAAATGATGCTTGAAGGTAATAGGATTGTTATTACCTCCAGTATCAATTACTGGAACCTCCCTTTCGGTCATCCTTTACTAGACGTTATGGGGCATGAAGAAAGCTACACTTACTTTAATGGAGATGGAGAACCAAAAACAAATACTTACATTCGTTATGAGAGTCTTGTGATGTATACTATTGTTGATATTAGTGATAAGTTGAATCCTGTAATAGAAAAAGAATTACTAATCGAGGGTAATTATCATACTGCTAGACTAGTTGATGGTACAGTACGTTCAGTAACTCACTTATACACATATTTCCAAGGTATTCAATCATGGGTAAGTCTTCCTAATAACTACTATCAAATAGAAGATAGATATGAACAAATGAATATCTGGAATCAGTCCTTATTGGAAACAATTAACTCTAACAACGCTGTTATTCAGTCACTTACACTTGATGATTTCATCCCACAAATGTATGAGAGCACATCTGAGAGCGAATCTCCATACGTTAAAACATCACTTATTTCAGATGATTGTAGTGAGTTTTCGGCGAGCCCCGAAACAACAGTTCGAGGTTTAACTACAATAATAACAATGAAAATGTTCGAAGAAGTAGTTGAGTTTGAAGTAGATCACATAACTTCTAGATGGGCTCATGTTTATTCTTCTGGAAATACTCTTTTGTTAGCTGAACCAACGGCTGATTGGTGGTGGTTCTGGAGAAATGATGGTTTCGAAGATTCAACCAATATCCATGCATTTGACATATCAGATAGTAATTCTACCTCTTACATAGGTTCAGGTCGCGTTTCTGGCACTGTTCAGGATCAGTTTTCAATGAGTGAGTTTCAAGGCTCTATAAGGATAGCATCTACTTCCGATTCGTGGGGCCGGTGGTGGTTAGAAGGAGAAATAGATGAGAATGGAGATCCTATTTTTACCGGACCTACAAATCAGGTAACGATTCTTCAACAGTCAGATGACTCTTTAGTTCAAGTAGGTATTATCGAAGACATTGCACCCAATGAAACAATTTGGAGTGCAAGATTTGTTGGCGACAGAGGATATTTGGTCACCTTTGAGAATGTAGACCCTCTTTGGGTACTCGATTTATCAAATCCATTAGAACCTCAAGTTCTTGGAGAGTTAGAGATTCCTGGTGTTTCTACTTACATCCATCCTGTCGATGAAGATCACTTACTTACCATAGGAATTGGTCCAGGTGATGAAGGAATAGGTCTTGATTGGTCAACAACTCAGGTTTCATTGTTTGATGTAAGTGACCCCTCTAATCCTGTACTTTCTGACGTCGAGGTATTATCTCCAGGTTATGTCGACGAGAATTGTGAGAATATCAGGTCCTGCGGGTGGTCTTGGTCTTGGTCAGAAGCAAGTTATGAGCATAAAGCATTCACATATTGGGGTCCTGAAGAAATGTTAGCTGTACCGCTTTCTACCTACAGATACAATATGGTGAACAATGATGGCTTGTATACTTACAGCTATGAATATGTATCTATGCTTAAAATGATAAATGTAGATATTGTAAACGAATCTTTGTCTTTACATGGTACTGCAAATCATTCTGATTACTATAACGTCGATGATAGTAACTCTTGGTATGGTTCTCAAACTAGTATTCGCCGCTCAATTTTTATGGGTGAATTTATTTATTCATTCTCAGCATTAGGAGCGTCTGTTCACAAAATTGATGATATGTCGATTCAGGTCGAATTAGATATACCTGGTCACCATTCTGAGGATTATTATGTTCATCAACAAGAAGAAGTAGATGGTGAATCAGAGGAAGACGCTCCTCAAACGTCGTAGTAGATTGCGAAGATTGACTATTCAAAAATTAGAGGCCTACCTGCACTACCCGGGGTTGCAACTATATTTCCTCTCAGTTCTCCATTCTTTACTCGTGAATGAACAACTTTTCCATCCACGATAGTATACATCGGCCATCCAGTCAAAGAACGTCCTGCATAGGGGGTCCAACCAACTCTTGTCCATGTATCTGAGTCTTGTATTATTCTACTAGTTTCTAGGTCAACCAAGGTTAGATCTCCGTCAAATCCTTCAATTAAAGACCCCTTATTTTTAATGCCGTAGACCTTGGCTGGACCTGCGCACATCCAGCGTACAACATCGGATACTGTACATTTTCCATCCATTGCATGTGTAAGCATCAATGGAAGAGAAGTTTCAACTCCTGGCATTCCTGCTGGAGCTTTTGGGAACCCAACTGATTTTGATGCCAGTGTATGTGGTGCATGGTCTGTGACAATGCAATCAATAGTTCCGTCTTTGAGGCGTTCCCATAATTTTTCTTTATCCTCTGAATAACGAATTGGAGGGTTCATTAGTGCCCGAACACCTAGTTCTTCGACATCATTTTGGTCAAAAGTGAGATGTTGCGTGCAGACTTCAGTTGTGATTAAATCTCCTTTATTTGAGGCTAACCAGTCTGCTTCAGCTCCACTTGTTAGGTGAACAATATGCAAACGATGGTCGTGATCTTTTGCCAAAGCCGAGGCACGTTTTGTCGCTAAAAGTGCACATTCAATGTCCCGATATTCTGCATGAGCAGCAATATCAGTTCGATGTTTAAATTCTGGAATTCTGGACTGTAGTCGATTTTCATCTTCTGCATGTGTTGCAATAATACCTCCAGTATTTGCAAAAATATCTTCTAAATGCTTTTGCTCATGTACCAGTAAATCTCCTGTGCTACTACCCATAAAAATCTTGATTCCACAGACACCATCCATTCCTTCTATACTTTGTAAATCAGTGACATTATTTGTTGTTGCTCCAATAAAGAAACCATGGTGTGTGACCGCCTTCTTAGCAGCAGAGGCAATCTTTGCTTCTAATGCTGCTCGATTAGTAGCATTTGGTGATGTATTAGGCATATCTAGGAATGAAGTAATCCCTCCAGCGGCCGCTGCTCGGCTACCACTCTCCAAATCTTCTTTTTCGGGATGCCCTGGGTCTCTAAAATGAACATGTGGATCTATTGCACCAGGCAATAGATGCAGTCCGGTACCATCAATAACAAGTTCTCCAATTCCTGGTTGTATTCCTCCTTGAGGTGCAATAGTTTCGATTAAACCATTAGTGACTCGAAGGTCCCCTTCTACAATTCCATGTGGGAGAACCATCATCGTATTTTGTATTACCAATCCATTTCCCATGGTGTCTCAGTAATGGCGGGTTAACTGACACCCCATGACTGTTATCATACGTTGATGTGGAAAAATCTTTCTAGACGTATTCAAATAAGTAAGTCGTCAGCGCCATCTATCGAGTTGGAGTAGTCAGGTTATCTCGTCGGGCTCATAACCCGGAGACCGGTGGTTCAAATCCACCACTCGATACCAAAACTAAATTAAAACTTAAAGTGAAAAAAAAGGCTACTAAGAGGCAATAGTGTTTTTTTTCACTTTCAATTATCGACAGGGGTCTTTCATTTATTCATATACCTTCTAATATCCCGCAGTACCATAACAAGGTGATTAGATGGCAAAGAAAACAGCGAGTGAGAATATGGACGAAGATGAAATAACAATTGATATAGATGAGCCAGAGATGACTATAGAAGACCTCCCAGGAGTTGGTCCTGCTACAGCAGAAAAACTTAGAGAAGCAGGATTTGAAGAATTATTAGCTATAGCTGTAATGAGCCCAATGGAGCTTGCTGAGCAAGCAGAACTTGGGGA
>Ga0315321_10000614_pt1 | contig 26805 bp, 26 predicted proteins | sample M180m21515metaG_FD_203464 | JGI IMG/M metagenome (GOLD analysis project Ga0315321, IMG submission 203464) | Ammonia-oxidizing marine archaeal communities from Monterey Bay, California, United States - M1 80m 21515 | ecosystem: Environmental > Aquatic > Marine > Intertidal zone | place: USA...
TCCCGCTTTCTTCATCAGACGGAGGGTGCGGTCGCGCCGGGCCTTGGCACGGTCGGGGTGCTGGTCGGGCGCGTAGCGAGCGGGGGCGGGCAAGATGCTGGCGAGGGTGGCCGCTTGGTTGAGCGACAGGTCGCGGGCCGACACGCCGTAGTAGAGCCGCGCAGCCGCCTCAAAGCCACAGATGCTGAAGCTGCCCAGCTGCCCCAGGTAGGGCGCATCCAGGTAGATCTGGAGCACGTCTTCTTTGCCCAGGTTCCGGTCGAGCGCGACCGCCGCCATCATCTCGCGGAGCTTGCGCTGCAGCGACTTCTCTTTGTCCTGCGAGAGGTTGCGCACCACCTGCATGGTGATGGTGCTCGCGCCCTGCTGGTAGCCACCGCCCTGGAGGTTGACCCACGCTGCGCGGGCGATGCCGAGCGGGTTGACGCCGATGTGGTCGTGGTAGGCGGCATCTTCGGAGGCGATGAGCGCCGCGATGAGGTGGGGGGGCGCGTCGGCCATCGGGAGGTGCCAGCGAATCTCGCCGTCAGGACCGATGAGGTGACCGATGGAGACGGGCTCAAGCGCAAGCGGGCGGTTCCAGCCCTGGGTGCCGGGAGGCTGATCACCTTCGGGGAAGCGACCACCGCGCGGAATCACCTTGCCGGTCTTGCCACAAAAGTCGCCGGAGGACTCGGGCGGGCACTGCTCTCGGTAGCCGCGAATGCGCGCATGGGCCGCCAGCCGCTTCTTCGGCAGGTCGAGCTCAGCGGGTGCACTCCACACGGTGCCCGGAAAGCTCCAGCCAGGGTGAGCGACCTCGTGCTGGAGGTGCGCTCGCGCCATCTCCACGGTCTCGGTCTCAACCGCACGCCACTTGGGCCACGCCACGATGGCGAAGGTGACCACAAAGCCGACCAAGAACAGAAGCGAGCCCCGAGCCGACCACTCCATAAAGCGGCGCAGCCGAGAACGGCGGGGAACAGGACGTCGGGGACGCGGTGGTGGACGGCGGGCCAAGAGGGAGGACTACTCGACCGGGTGACCAGCAGCGCGCCAAGCGAGGGTACCGCCAGCCACGTTGATGGGGTTGGTGAAGCCAGCCGCGGAAAGCAGGCCCTGGGCCCGACCGCTCCGCCCGCCGCTGTGGCAGATGAGGTACAGGTCGCCGGTCTTGTGAGCCTCGAGCTCACCCATCCGCTTGCCCAGCTCATCGAGCGGGATGTTGATGGCGCTCGGAGCGTGGCCGTCGGCAAACTCGCTCGGAGTGCGCACGTCGACGAGCTTGGCTCCGCCGACATCCAGGGCCGCCTTGAGCCCCGCAATGTCGACCTCAGCGGCCGCGGCCTGACCTGAAGCAGCTGCCCGACCCGACGCACCGGGAGCACCGGTTTTGTCCCCGCCTCCACAGGCCACCTGTGGGACCAAGCCCATCGCAAGCACAGCTGCGATGGCAAAGCGTTGAGGCAACATTTCAGCTCCGGTGTACCAAACGGCGCACCCTCCATAATCGGGATCGCCATCCCCGCCCGTTCCCGCACCGTCGCAACCTTCGTGCACCGGCGACGACGAATGCACAGCGCCCCCAGCCGTCGGAGGACCACCCCACCTGAGGAGGGTCCATGCGACCGAGTCCCCACCGACCTGCCCGAGAGTTCCGCCGCGCATTGACCGCTCTTGCCCTCACCCTGTCGGTGTTTGCCTTGCCCCTGTGGACCGTGTCCGTCCACGAACCCAACACCGAGCTGTTCACCCCGGCGCCGTCCCCCGATGCAGACCGTGTTGCCAGCTTCGTAATGACGCTGCCCGTGGAGCCCGAGCCGACTGCCCAGGTGGAGGTCGAGGACGAGCCTCCGATCGAGACGCTGCCGGAGCCGACGGAGCCCGAGCCATCCGACCTTCCCGAGCCTGTCCAGCTCGCACAGGTGTCCCCTTCGTCCCTCGCTCCCAGAGATCTGCTCCCCCCCCCGCCGCCCATCCAGAGCGAGCGCACCACTCGTCCAAAGCGCAAGAAGCGCAAGAAGCGAAACTGCCAGCCCGATGTCCCGGAGATCAAGCCTGGCAAGGGCCGCGAGGACTACTCCGTCGACCGCGACCTCATCGACCGCTACGCCAAGGACCTCAAAGCCGCCGCCCGGCTGGCCTATGTGGACTGGGCCCGCGACGACAACGAGCGCATCATCGGCTTTCAGGTTGTCCGAATTCGCTGCGGCAGCCCGCTGCATGAGGCCGGCTTCCAAAATGGCGACATCATCACGCGCATCAACGGACACAAGGTGCGCACCGTGCCCCAGGCACTCGCCGCCTACGTGGCGCTCCGGGTGAAGCGCAAGCTGCGAGTTCGGGGACAACGCAGGGACGGCGAAGAGATGGACCTACGCTACCGCCTCACCTGACCTCGAAACAGACCACCGGCCGACCGAGAGACACCGCACCGGTTCCGGTCAGCCAGGTCTCAGCTGGGGTCGGGGGCAGGAGTCTGCGGACCGCTTTCCGGCAGAGTGGGCGCCTTGACGTAGTCGGCGTCGAGCTTGCCTTCGAGCGCGGTGAAGAACATCGCAATCTTCTTCACGTCGGTGTCGGAGAGGTCCTTGCCGAGCTGGTGCTTGCCCATGAGTCGCACCGCATCTTCGATCTTCGCCACACTGCCATCGTGGAAGTAGGGGCCGGTCTTCAGGATGTTGCGCAGCGAGGGCGCCTTGAAGACGTGGAGGTCGGCGTCGTTACCGGTCACCTTCTTGCGACCTTCATCCTCGGTCTCGTAGGCGACCACCTGGCCGAGCTTGAAGTAGCCCTGTCCGCCCACCGCCGGACCCGCGTGGCACGCCATGCAGCCGGAGTCGAGGAACGTAGTCAGGCCGTCTAGCTGGTCTGGACTGAGTGCCTTCTCGTCGCCCTTGAGGAAGGCATCAAAGGGAGCCGGGGTGACCAGGCCGCGCTCGAAGGCGCCGATGGCGGTGGTCATGTTGACGTAGGTAATGGGGGCGGCTTCACCGGCGAACGCCTTGCCGAACATCTCCCCGTAGCCAGGAATGCTGTTGAGCACGGTGAGCACAGCGGCTTCGTCGGGCATGCCCATCTCGACGCCAGCCAGCACCGGACCACCGGCCTGCTCTTCGACGTCCTTGGCGCGGCCGTCCCAGAACTGCGCGACGTGGAGCGCTGCGTTGAGGGATGTGGGCGAGTTGCGGTCGCCGCGCGCACCCTTGTGACCGGGGGAGGTCACCTCGTTGTCGACCCCGAAGCGCTCGAGGTCGTGGCATGAGCTGCAGGCGATGTCGTGGTTCTTCGACAGGCGCTTGTCGAAGTACAGAGCGCGGCCGAGGTCGATCATGGCGTCGGCGGGACGCTCCGCACCCGGCGCCGTCATGTAGTCGGGCAGCGGCGCAAACAGTGGCTTGGCGCGTGCGAGCAAGGCAGCGGCGTCGGCTCCCTTCGGGGGCTCTGGCTTTGCTGCCTCCGCCTTGGGAGCGGGGGCGGGGGGCTCTTCGCCACAGCCGGTGAAGAGGACGGCGCAAAGGGCAAGGAGCGGCAGGCTGCGCATCGGGGACCTCGCGATTCGGGGATCAAGCGGGGGACAGCCAGCCGCTTACCCCATCCGCTCCGGGACGACAGTTCCAAGATATCCTGTCCCCGATCATGTGCTTGAGCTGGACGGCCGCACAAATCGAGCGACCGCTTCGATGTGGTGAGTCTGGGGGAAGAGGTCCACGGTCCACAGGTCGGTCAGCTGCCAGCCTCCGGCCTCAAGCACTTCGCGGTCGCGCCCCAACGAGGCGGGACCACACGCCACATACACGAGCAGCTCAGCCGGATGCGCAGCCAGAAAGCGCGCCGCCTTCGGGTGGAGTCCAGCGCGTGGAGGGTCCACCACAAAGCGCACATCCGGACCGAGCTCAAGCTGAGGGACGACCGCTTCCACCTGTCCGGCGAGGAAGGTGGCCGACACACCCATCGCCGTGGCATTGGCACTCGCGCACGCCACCGCCCCCTCGTGGACCTCGACGCCGATGAGCCGCTCGACCCGATCCGACAGCGCCAGCCCGATGGCCCCCGCACCACAGTACAAGTCCACAAGAACAGCATCGGACACGCCATCTTCACGAAGACCAAGCGCTTCAGCAATGGTGGCGACAAGCACCTCCGCGCCAGCCGGGTTGACCTGGAAGAAGCCGTCATAAGGCAGGTTCAGACGGGCAGCTCCCAAGGTGACATCAAGGGTGGACCGCCCGTGGAGCACCGCCTTGAGCTCGCCCCGCGCGACCTCGGCGACCCCATCATTGATCACGTGGAGCACGCCGGTGACGCCATCCAGCTCGGCCACTGCAGCGCCCGCCGCCGCCATCGCCTCCTCCGTGACCTCCGAAGTCGTGACGAAGGTGACCAGCACCTGCGGCTCCTCGGGCGTGCCCCCGTCGCGCACCACGAGGTGACGCCACACGCCGGTGTGCGCCCGGGTGTCCCACGCGGGGGACAGCTCCAGCGACTGCACCCGCTCCACCACCCGATTCATGGCATCGGAGGCCAGCGGACAGGTGGGAACAGGGACCACCTTGGAGAACCAGCCCGGAGGATGAAAGCCAAGGTAGGCGCCCCGAGTCTGCACCTCGCTGCGGTCGATGCCCTCCGGTGTGAAGCGAACCGGCCCCCACGACAGCTCGATCTTGTTGCGGTAGGCATAGCCATCTCCCGCCGCGCGACGGGGGGCATGCACCGCCACACCGGGTATCCGCGCGTGGCCTTCGTCGCTCTTGACCCCCGTGAGCCGAGCCACGAGAGCCGACTTTTCTTCAGCCTGTCGGTCGACAGGCATCTCCTGAAGCTGGCAGCCGCCACACACCCCAAAGAGGGGACAGCGCGGCTCCACGGCATCGGGCGCCGGCTCTACCAGCGCAAGTCGGCGCGCAGTGCCCTTCTTCCCGGGCTGTGCGGAGACCACGGCACCCACCCCGGCCCCACGGACCTTGAAGCGACGCCCATCATCGGCCAGGCCGCTCGTGTGCTTGGCCTCCAGGCGGTCGAGAGTGACGGTGACGGGGGGACGGGGACGACGGCGACCGCGAGAGCGACCCATGGTCAGGCTCCGAAAGATGAGGCCCGCGCTGATACCCGGTTCGGCCGGCGCATGGAGTCATCCACGGTCCGCGTCTCCAGATGTGGTACGACCCGCGCAAGATTGGAGAGGACATGACTCGCCTGCCCGCCTGCCTGCTGCTGATGTTCGGTGTTCCCACGCTCTCGTTGGCCGCCCCCACCCTCGCCGACGACGAGCACGTCACTGGACCCGACGACGGAGACGGTGCTTCGGGCGAAGACCTCGGCGACGTCGAAGAAGAGCAGGAGTGGGACATCACCGAGGCCCACGGCGACACGCGGAACCTCACCTTGTCCCTCGACGAAGGCACATGGATGACCGTGTCCATCCACGGAGATCGCTTCGTGACAGACGTGCTGGGCGATCTCTTCCTCGGCAGCCTCTCGGGCGGTCCGCTCACGCCGCTCACCATGGGCGCCGCCTGGGACGTCGAGCCCGTCTTTTCGCCCAACGGCACCACGGTTGCCTACGCCAGCGACGAAGGCGGCAACGAAAACATCTGGCTGGTGGATGTAGAGACCGGCGAGCGCACCCAGCTCACCGAGGAGTCCGAGGCCCGCATGACCGCGCCCACCTGGGACGACAGTGGCGACTGGCTGGTTGTCCGACGACGCACTGTGGACACCCGCAGCATCGGCGTCACCGAGCTCTACAGGGTCCACCGCACCGGCGGCGCGGGCGTGAAGCTCACCACCAAGGACGCCGATCCCCATGCCGGCGAGGCCGACATTCACGGCCGCACCCTGTTCTTCTCCTCGCGGCATGGCCGGTTCGAGTACGGCCACAATCCCGTCGGCGGGCTGTGGTCTCTCAAGGCCCTCGACCTCGACGATGGCGACAAGCGAACCATTGTGCGGGGTTCAGGGAGTGCGGTTCGGCCGGTTGTGTCCCCCGATGGCACCGAGGTCGCCTTCGTGTCCCGCGACCGCGAGAAGTCCCTGCTAGAGCTCGTGGAGCTGTCCACCGGCCGCCGAAGGGTGCTCGCGGACTGGCTCGACCACGACCAGATGGAGGGCTTTGCGCTTCACGGCGTCTACCCAGCCTTCGACTGGACCGACGACGGCGAGTCGATTGTGTTGTGGGCCAAGGGCAAGCTCTGGCGGGTCGACCGCAGTGGCAGCCGCACCGAGATCCCGTTTACGGTCGAGCACAGCTGGCGTCTCCATGATGTGCCGCGGGCCAAGAACGACCTGCCCACCGACGTCACCGCCAAGGTGATCCGCTGGCCGGTCGACAGTCCAGCCGGGGACCAGATTGCGCTGTCCGCACTTGGAGAGCTGTGGGTGGGGCCGCCCGATGACCTGTCGCGGGTGTCCGAGTCCACCGGCTACTCCCCCGCCTGGTCGCCCGATGGCAAGCAGCTTGCGTGGGTCTCCTGGACCGACTGTCCCACCGAAGATCCTGTACCTGGGGCCGATTACGCCGACTGTGGCGGACGTCTCCACATCACCAAAGGCAAGAAGACCACCGACGTGGGCGGCTGGAGTGAGTGGGTCGCTCCTGCCTTTGCAGGTGACAGCGACCACCTCGTCGCATGGCGCGGGACCGGTGGCGTCACCGGCCAGCCCCTCGGTCGTCATCCCATGGCGGAGCTGGTGTGGCTCGAGCGCACCGGCAAGTCGTGGTCGTCAAAGGTGCTCACCACAGACTCTCTGCGGGGCGGTCTCGAACATGCGCCGGTCCCCGTGCTTCACGATGGGCGGGTGTACTTCCTGTCGAGCCGGTCCGGTGAGGGGCGGGTCCCCCAGATCATCACGCTCAAGAGTGTGTCGATGGACGGCGGCGATCCGCGCACTGAGCTTCGATTTGATGGGGCGCAGGAAGTGGCCGTGTCCCCCGGTCTGCGGCACATCGCGTGGATCCAGGACTTCCAGGTGTGGGTGGCCCCCTTCCAGACCACCGGCAAAGAGGTCAACCTCAGCGGAAAGGCGGTGCCCAAGATAAAGCTCACCGATGCGTCGGGAACCTGGCTCACGTGGTCCCCCGATGGCGCCAGCCTGAGCTGGATGCAGGGCAACGTCCGTCACACCGCCGACCTGCCCGCCTTCGGTCTCGATGCCGAAGCCCCCGAAGACCCCGATGCCGAAGACCCCGAAGACCCCGAAGACCCCGAAGACCCCGAAGACCCCGAAGACGCTGAGCCGCGCATCCAGACACTTACCGTCACCCTGCCCGCCGCAGCGCCCACCGAGACCGTCGCCTACACCCACGCCACCGTGCTCACCATGGCCGATGGCACTGGGGCTCCCTGCGGGGATTGCACCGTGGTGGTCGCCGGCAACCGCATCAAGTCCGTGGAGACCAAGGGCGCTGTGCCGGTGGGAACGCGTGAGGTGGACCTGTCCGGAAAGACCGTGATGCCCGGCCTCATCGACGTCCACGCCCACCTCCACTACAGCGCCGGCGATGTGCTGCCCGGCCAGGAGTGGCGCTACCTCGTCAATCTCGACTTTGGCGTGACCACAGTTCACGACCCGTCTGCCAGCACCGAGCTGGTGTTCACTCAGGGCGAGCGCATTGCGGCGGGTCTTTCCGATGGACCGCGCGTGTACTCCACCGGCTTTGTGCTCTACGGCGCGCTGTCGAACTTCAACGCCGAGACACCCGACGCTGAGGCTGCGCTCGCCCATGTGCAACGACTCAAGAACGTGGGCGCGGTGTCGGTCAAGGTCTACCAGCAGTCCCGCCGCGACCAGCGCCAGTGGTACATCGACGCCTGCAATGAGCTGGGCATCTTGTGTGTGGCCGAGGGCGGTGGCGACATCTGGATGAACCTCGGCATGGCCGCCGATGGCATGCACTCCGTCGAGCATGCTCTGCCCCGTGCGCCCCTCTACGACGATGTGAAGCGCTTCTTCGCCGCCAACGCCAACCCCGAGGCGAGCACCTGGGGAACCGCCTACACCCAGACCCTCAACGTGGCCTACGGCGGCATGGGCGGGCAGCAGTGGTACTGGCAGCACATGCATCCATTTGCCGACGGAAACCCCGATGGGGACAGGCTTCTACGTCACTGGCCCCGGCGCAATCTCGATGCCAAAGCCTGGCGTCGCAACGTGATTCTGCAAGACGCCGACTGGAACCACGAGCAGGTGGCCCGCGACGCCGCTGACATGATGCGGGGAGGACTGCTCACCACTCTCGGAGCCCACGGCGAGCTGCAAGGCCTCGGGGTGCACTGGGAGCTGTGGAGCATGGCCGGCACCGGCGCGATGACACCCACTGAAGCCATCTTCTCGGCAACGATGGGCGGCGCCCGCTACCTCGGCATGGAGCACGAGCTCGGCTCGGTCGAGGTCGGCAAAGCGGCTGACTTTGTGGTTCTTCACGACGACCCACGCGAAGACATCCACCACACCACCCACATCGACTTCGTGGTGCGCAACGGCGAGCGGTGGGACTGAGCTTCGGGGAGGGAGACCTCGTTCTTGTCGGGCGAGACCGCTCGCCACCAGTCAGTCGACGAGAACGTACCGATGCACCGTGGTGCCGCCCTTTCTGCGGATCTTCACCGTGAAGCTGTCGTCGCGCCGCACACTCGCCCACACGCGAAGCCCCTGGGCAACGCCCGTGACCTTTTGCCCGCTCACGGTGAGGATGAGGTCCTTGGAGCGCAGTCCGGCAGCCCGAAGTGGGCTCTTGCACGGCACCCGGCTGAGTCGCACACCGATGTTCTTGCCGGACTTGTTCTTGGCCCACTTCACCGAGGCGAGTCGCTCAGCAGCCTTCATGTTGCTGGTGTAGCGCTCGATCACGCTGCGCTTGACCCGCCACTTGTGGGGCCCGAGCTGCTTGATGCCCTTGCCGTTCGGGGTGCACTGCGACTTCTTCTTCTTCTTCTTGGGCGGCGGTGCAGGGGGTACGCCCGGGGGTGGAGGCTCCTCGACGGCTTCCACCTCTTCGATGGCCGGCTCGACGGTGGGTTCGGGCACCTTCTCCGTGCTGCCAGAGTCTCTGGCGGACGCCACCGGTTCGGCAGCTTCGAGGGACACCACCTGACGCTCCGGAGGAGGGTCGTGTTGCGCCGTGAGGTAGAAAACCGCCCCCAGCACGCCGAGCATGCCCACCGCGAGCAACCCCGCTGCCAGGACCACGGCCACCAGTGCCCCTCGGGACGCACCACTCGACATCCACACCTCTCGATCCGAAGCGTATTCCACCGCGCTCGTCCGCGAGGATAGGAGAGCCGAACCACCTCCTCGGCGCGGCATGGTCACCACTTCACAAGCCCCCCTCTTCGTGCTCGGGGTGCATCGCAGCGGCACCACATGGCTCACTTCCGCCCTGAGTCGACATGCCTGTTGTGCCCCCGTGAGCGTGCGGCACTTGATCGAGGCGGTGGACGGCGAGCCGCTGTCGTCATCCGAGGTGCAGCAGCGACTCATCGACAGTGGCGTGCGGGTGCGCCCAGGAGATGCCCGGCCCGTCTCCCCCGAGATGACCGAGGAGTACGGCTACCTGCTGGCTCTGGCGCATGGCTCCAGTCGCACCACCCGCCGGAGCCTACCCACTTTGCAGTCCCTCATCGCGAAGGTGGCCTCGGAGTCACCCGGTGAGGTCCCGCTTCTGCGAAATCCGTGGGACTACGCCGCTTCTCACCGACTGCGGGGTTGGCTGCCCAGCGCCCGATTCGTGTTCGTGCACCGCGACCCCGTGGACACAGTCGGGTCGGCCGTCGAGATGTTCCAAGACTTTTGGCGGGCGCCCCATCCCTACGGACTGCGCGCGTCCCCTCGCTACCAACGCGCGTGGCAGAGCAGCTGGAAGCGGGCAGCGTTTCAGTGGTTTGCCACGCGTCCCCAGCTCGTGGCCCGGATGATCGCACGAGGCACCGCCTTCGCCCACCGAGCCCACCTTGTCGACAGCCGTGATCTGGCCGACAACCGGGTCGCCCATGTGTGCTACGACGACCTAATCACAGACCTTCACGGCACCTTACAGAGCGTGAGCACCCGACTGGACCTGCCTCTGCGCGGCCTCAGCGTGCCCGAGCCCCCCGCGCCCAGGACGCTGCCCGAGCGACCCTGGATGCAGTCCCTCATCCCAAACATTCGTCGGTGGACCGCGGCCTACCGCACCTCACGCCTGCATGACCCACATCCGACCGAATAGGGATCAACCACACCGGAGGTCCCATGAGTGAGCGCATCCCGAACAACAGCGGCAGCCTCATCAAGGCGAGACGCAAGGCCCTTGGCTGGAGCCGCCGTGAGCTGTCCCAGCGAGCCGCCATCGACCCGCGGGTCGTGCAGCTGCTGGAGCTCGACCAGTGGCACGAAGGGGAAGAAAGTGGCCGGGTGCAGGCGGTGCTGATGCGCGCCGAAGGGGGCGAGACCGACGTGCAGCTGCCCCCAATCGAAGTGCCTGAGTCTGCCAAGGTGCACGCCCTCGGTGGCGGGCCGGTCGCAGAGGCTTGAGCCGCAGCGACCTTACTCGCAGCGACCTCCCCTCGACGGCTCGATTCGCCCGTGCCATCCAGAGCCACGGCATCCCAAGTTGATGCCACTCCGGGTGGATGTTCCTCAAGAGCTACGGGTTGGACCCGCGCAGTCCTCGCCCACGCTGGTGTCAGACAATGGCGCTGTCCACCTTCTTCCGGATAGCGGTGAGCAGCCGGGTCCGTCCCCAGAACACCGTGAGAGAGCCTCCGATGCATCACACACCCACCCCAGCCGATCCCCTCACCCTCGATCGCCGCCGGTTTCTCGAGGGCATGTTCTACGCTGGACTGCTTGCTGGCGTGCCGAGCGTGGCTGCGGCCAGTCTCGGCAGCTCGGTGTCGATCAAGCTCCACGACAAGCGTGCTGCGGGTATTCTCAACCGTGCGCTCACCGACGACTCCTACTGGTCCGGCGCCACGGTCCACAAGTACAGCAACAAGCTCTACGACGAGATCCGCCTGAAGCCCATGGGCGATGGCTACCTCACGATGATCACGGGCGAAGGCCAAGAAGACTTCGTCGCCGAGATGGTCGGCCGCACCGTGTTCGACCACCAGGACAAGCTGCCGCGTCACATGGACGGCGCGAAGGCGCTGCCGCTGATGCGTCGGGGCAACGATGGCCTGGTGGGTGCGCCCTTCGTCGACCGGTACTTCCTCGCCGACTTCGTGCTGTTCTACGGCGAGTTCTTCCAGCGCAGCTACGACTTCCGGCTCACCGATGGCCGCATCGTGATCGCCTACGAGAAGATCCAGCAGACCTTCGTGGATGCCAACACCTGGGCCAAGTACCGCGAGGCCCGTCAGAAGACCATCGATACGGTCGAGCGCCGGTGGGCATTCTCCAGCATCGTCGAGATCACCCAGTCCTACGGCATGTTCGTGGTCAGCCCCGGCGAGAAGCACTCCTCGCGCGTGACGCTCGTGGCCCATCTGCGATTTGGTGAAGGCAGCGGCATGGTCGCCCAGATGGGGAGCAAGATGCCGGCCGTCCTCAAGGCTGGCCTCCAGGCTGGTTTCGACGCCTCGGTGGCCGTCACAAAGGGCATCAAGAGCGGCAAGTACAAGTAGACAGAGACACCCTGGTCACATTTTTGACCCCAGTGCGACACTTTTTCGTCACAAAGGACTTGAATCCTCTGCTCTCGGGGTCGATGATGTGGAAGACGGTGACACACACCGTCCCCGCTCCCCGACCACGGGGAAGCCACACCAACCCAGAGGTTCCATGCGTCTCGACGTCACGTTCCGCAATCTCGAAGCCAGCGACAAACTCCGTGAGCACTGCGATCGCCGCCTACAGAAGGTCGGCCGATATCTCAAGGACGAAGCCGAAGCCCACGTGGTCCTTCGGGTCGAAAAGCACCGCGAGATTGCTGAAGTGACCATCACGGGAACCCGAGGCCGCACTCACGTTGCCCGCGCAGAAGGCCCGGACCTCCGCGCCGCCATCAACGCCGTTGCCCACAAGCTTGAGCGCGCTGTCCGGCGTGCCCGAGACCGGCGCAACAGCCGCAGCGGCGCGCAGCGCACGGCGGTAGTGGCCGAGCAGCTCGCGAGCTGAGGTCCCACTCGTCTCGGCCTCACCCGCTCATCTTCCAGACGAATGCGGTGAGCTTGAGAACCAAACCACCCCGCTACGGAGCGGGGTGTTCAGGTTCTTGGGCTGGAAAGGCTCAGTCTGAGGGGCAGTCCAGCGACACCGGGTACGAGATGGAGCCTTCCGAGCCGGCTTCGGGAACCGAGGTGCCGTGGAAGGTGATCGAGATGTCGATGCCGTCGTAGGTCCAGCCGTTGGTGAGGTCGTTGGGGACTTCCACACCATCCACCAAGACCGACATCCGGGACAGGTCGGAGGGCTCTTCTTCGAGGTCGAAGCTCACGGTGAGACCCGCTGCGGTGTAGCTGATGGTCTCGAGCACACTCGCGTAGTCGCTCGACCCGATGTCTCCGGTGATGCCACCAGTGGTATCGGCCGCCTCCGCGTACTTCGTGCAGGACAGGAAGATGTCCTCGCAGATCGCGTTGAAGGTCACGAGCTCGGGTGCAGCCTTCAGGCCGAAATACCAGCTGGTGAAGCTGCTGGCCGACATGCGCCCTGAGTTGTCTTCATCGCTGATGACGATGGTGGCCAGCGCCGCAGACTCCCGCATGAAGCCCATGTTGTGGCCAGTGACCAAGGGTGAGGTCAAGGCAGCCTCGGTGGCCTCGAAGCCCTGCTCGTCGGCCGAGCCACCCGAGCCGAGGTCGATCTGGTCGATGAACGCGCCCACTACATCAGGGGTGCTGGGCGTCAGATAAGGGCCCACCAGCTTCCCTGAGAACTCGGCGTTGGCCATGTCGGTGGTGATGACGCCCATCTGCCAGTCGAGGTCAAGGTCGATGAAGACCTGGATGAAGCTGGAGAAGTTGCGCGCCACGATGTCGAGGTCGTCGCTCATGGAGCCCGAGTTGTCGACCACCCACAGCACATCGACGGACTCGTAGAGGTCCTGCTCGAAGGTCTCTTCGTGGATGGAGTCCGACGCACCGAAGCCGGTGATGTCGGCGTTGGCCTTGGGCTCGTCGGGGTCGTTGCTCTCCACCCGGAAGGTAGGCTCGAACTCGACCCAGGCGTTGGGCACGAAGCTGATCTCGACATCCAAGCTGTCGCCGGGAGCCAGCGTGAACACGTCGCCCGCAGAGTTCCAGAGGGTGTAGGCACCATGCCCTTCGCCGGTGATCTCCACCGAGCTGACCTCGAGGTCTGCGCCTCCGGTGTTGGAGATGGTGAGCAGCTCGCGGTCGCTCTCACAGTCCTTGGGCCACCCGCCGAAGTCGACCGTGGTGCGAGACAGCTCGATGTTGGGGTCGTCCGACTCGGGCTCAGGATCAGGATCAGGTTCCGGCTCGGGCTCTTCGTCGGGGGGGGGTTGGTGCTTGTTGGGACGATGAATGTCGTACTCGGTACAAGCGACGACCAACGGCACAAGGCCGAGGGCGATGAGCATGGTGCGCATGGATCTCCTCGCGACGGAATCGGTGCCGCTCGACCCAGGGACGGGGAGGGCGCCGTGATCCCGGCGAGCATAGCTCACCTTCGACCCATCTGGGGCAGAGATGACATCGCGGTGGGACCGGGCGCAGAGCAACGGACCGGCGGACTTCTTGGAGCGGACCCCGTCGCCGTCGCACCGGGACTGCGAACCGGTGGCTACTCGAGGCCGCGCCCTGGAAAAGCATCGAAGGCGTACTGGTAGTAGCCAAAGTCGTCCTGGGTCTGGAACGACACACGAGCACCGCTTTCATGGGCTTCCAGCTCGAAGGCATCGACCCTCTGCACCCACTCCAGCAAGGCGTCCTGAAGGGACTCGCGCACGTCGTCTTCCCAGCGAGCCCCCATCTCGGCAACGGTGAGAGCCGACATGATGCCCTCCAGCAGCTCCTGGAGCCGAGCCAGGTTGACACTCGCAGCCCCCATGCCGTGGGTAAGGTTGTAGGCAACTCCATTGCCTCGGCGACCCTGCTGAGCAGTGCCTCGGCTGATAGTGCGCCGCCCGACGTCCTGGCGGGGATCTTCGTAGAGAGGAGCCGCCACGACGGCATGAAGGGGGGTGCGGGCGGGACGGGGTTCCGGCACGCGCCGCGCTGGCTGGGGTCGGGGACCGCCAAACAGCGAGATCACGTTGTCGCCGGGGGCACGGTCATCGGTCGGCATCGAAAGCACTCCATGCGCAGACCGAGCCCCTATCCTCTCCGACCCCACCCGCACCGCAGGCTACGATCCTCGTCGAAGCCCCCACTCCCGGAGCCCTCCGCATGACCGCGCCTCCGCTCGCCTGCTTTGTGTGTGAAGCCCTCACTGAGCCGGCGTTCTCAAAGACATTCACCTGGCACGATCTCGGCGAGGTCTCCTATGTTCGCTGTCCAAGCTGTGGGTTTGTGGCCTCCTCGACACACGCCGCGATGTCTGAAGCGCAGTGGGCCGACCTCAACCATGCCTTCCACATCGCCCGCGACCCCGCCGCAAACCGATCGAGCGCCGCCCGCGCCTTCACCAGACTGGAGGGCTACGCGGCTGCCATCGCCGATGCCGCCCGTGCTGGCGCCATTGCCACAGTGGGCACTTGGCTCGACTATGGCTGTGGCGAAGGACGACTGGCGGGCCTCATCGAAGCCGCAACCTCCCACCCGGTGCTGCGCTACGAGCCTTACATGCCCAAGTCCGACGGGCCCTGGGTCGACAGAGCGGGCCAGGGTCATGCACTGGTGGTCAACACCGCGATGTTCGAGCATGTGCTGGACCGCGCCAGCCTCGATGCGGTGGTCGACGCACTCCACTTCGATGGCGTGCTGGCCCTTCACACCGTGATTGGCCCCGAGGTGCCGAACGACCCGGAGTGGTTCTACCTGCTGCCGCCGCACTGCGCGTTCTTCACCAATGAGTCGATGCGCAGGTTGTGTGAACAGTGGGGCTTCTCGGTCACCGCCTACCATGAGCGGGGCAAGCTGTGGCTGTTGTCCCGAAGTCCGAAGCGTCTCGCAGCCTTGCAGGACCGGGACGGCTGGCGCGTGGCCACCGGCTTCCTTGCCTACTGGACCTGACCCACCCCGGAGACCACTGTGCCTGACCGACGTCGCCCAGGAGGACCGGAGCTGCCATGGCTTCGGCGATTGTCCCGCACGTCCATCACTTGGGCTGTGGGGACGGCCTTCGAACGCGCCGCCAAGCTGGGCACCCGCCTGCCGATGGCCCGTCCAGAAAATCATGGGGTGCTCGTAGAAAAGGACATCGCCTACCGAGACACCGGCGACGAGGCGCATCTTCTCGACATCTACCGTCCGACCGAGGCCGAGGGACCGCTGCCCGTCGTGCTCTACATCCACGGGGGCGGCTTCCGGGTGCTGTCCAAGGACACCCACTGGGTCATGGCCATCGAGTTTGCCCGCCGCGGCTACGTCGTGTGCAGCATCAACTACCGTCTGGCGCCCGCTCACCCCTACCCGGCCGCGCCCGACGACTGCTGCGCCGCCTGGCTGTGGGTTCTCGACAATGTCCACAAGTACGGCGGCGACCCCACTCGCGTGGCCTTGTCTGGGGAGTCCGCGGGCGGAAACCTCGCCACCGTCGTGAGTGTCGCGGCCTGCTACCCCCGTCACGAGCCGTGGGCGCGCGCGGTCTACGAGCGGGCTCAAGTGCCCACTGCGTGTGTGCCCGCGTGCGGAATCCTTCAGGTCTCCGACCCCAAGAGGTTCGAGCGAAAGGGACTGAGCAGCCGTCTCACGCAGCCCATCATCGATGCGTGCTTCGCCAACTATGTGGGCGGACAGAGTGGTCTCGACGTCAGTGGCATCCGTCCCGCGCACGATGGTGCCGACGGCTACGGGCTCGCGGACCCTCTGTGTGTGGTCGAAGCCGGACCGCCTAGCCGTCCCCTTCCACCCTTCTACTTGCCAGTGGGAACAGCCGACCCGCTCATCGACGACACCCGTCGCCTTGCCGCGGCGGTCCGCAAGCATGGCGGCCTCGCCCACGACTCCCACTTCCCGCGAATGGGTCACTCGTTCCATGCCTGGGTACTGCGCCCCGAAGCCAAGAGGTGCTGGGATGAGACCCACACCTTCCTCGCCACCCACCTCCGCGGTCCTTGAGACCACTCTGCATCACAGCATGTCATCGACAGGCCATCCCCCTGTTGCGGGGGCCTCGGGATAGACTGCACGGCCCACCTGTTCTCGCCTCCTTCAGGTCCTGATGTCCCAGCAACGCCGCCGCGCACCTCAGACACGCGCGTCCTCGCTCTCTCAAGGCGACGGACAGGGCGATGGTGGCCGCACGCGACAGGGATTCGGCTCCAACGCAGAGCGGGCCGCCAAGCTCTCCTCACAGGGCGACGCCCAGGCGATGCTCGACGCTCAGGCTGGCGATGTAGACGCCCTTCTCGGCGGATGGTCGTCATTTGCACCGGTGCTAGAGCTGACGGAAGACAGCGGCGGCGGGGACAACGCAGTCGAAGGTGCCCTCACCGCCGCCGCACGAGATCCGGTGTTTGCGGACTGCGCACTTGGCGAGACTACCCGCGATCTTCGCGATGGTCCCCACCTGCTGGTTCAGTGCGCGGGACACTTCGTGGACGCGGCCTCGATGCCGGGCATGGTGGCCGCCCAGCTGGTCGCCGGACTTCAAGAAGAGGGCTGGGCTGACGGGGGCGGTGTGGCGGAGCTATTCTCCGAAAACGTCGACTCAGAAGGGATCTACGTAAACAGCATCACCCTACTTGCAAGCGGTGAGACCTTCGACTGGCTCGAGTTCTTCATGGGCGACACCGAGGTCGGCTACTTCTTCAAGGCTGGCACCACCGACCTGGTCGGCTGTGTGGGCGACGGCGAGATCTACGGCTGCACCATCCAGCTCCCCGGCTCCGGCAGCTGAGCCCGGCGAAGGGGAGGATCAGCCTTCCACCGCCGCGAGCACCGTGAAGGTCCACTCCAGCACCGGCCGAAACATCGAGAAGCCGGTGAGTTCTGTCACCAGCAGCAACACCCCGAGCGGCACGATGCCGGCGCCCTTGAAGGCAACCCACGGCGCGCTCAGACGGTCGGGGATGAAGCCGTCGACCACGCGGCTGCCGTCGAGCGGATGGATGGGCAGCAGGTTGAAGATGGCGAGCAGCCCGTTGAGCATCACGAGGTGGGCGGTCAGCGCAGACAGCGCGAGCGCGAGCCGATTGTCGTAGCCGTACACCAGCGCATGCCCGCCCAGCGCAAGCCCCGCCAGCACCAGGTTCGAGCCCGGCCCCGCCATCGCCACCGCCACCATCCCGAGCCGCATCGACACTGACTGTGTGAACCGCGATGGGTTGACCGGCACCGGCTTCGCCCATCCGAAGGGGACTCCGAGGAGCGGCAGCATCACGGTGCCCACAGGGTCGATGTGGGCCAGCGGGTCGAGGGTGTTGCGGCCTTGAGCATGCGCGGTCTCGTCGCCGAGGGCCGCAGCTGCCCGGGCGTGGGCCCACTCGTGGACGGCAAGCGACAGCAGCAGGGGCACCCACCACGACACCTGCTGGAGCAGCCACTCAGCGATCTTCATGGCCCCTCCTCACGCCAGATCGGGGGTCTGGTTGGCCCAGAGGTCCGTGGCAGCAGCGGGATCTGCAGACTCGAGGACACCGTCTGCTGAGATGCTCTGGACCTGCATCTTGGGGAATACACAGGTGTCGGGGGGACCACTGTCGGAGGGGGTCTCCACCTTGATGAACTGGGCGTCGACCCACAGCAGCCGACCCACGACCTCTCCACCGCCCACCAGCCCGACCCGAACGGGAATCGGCTCGTCGGGACGCACCAGCTGACTGGCCGAGGCGACCATGGCGGCATCGAGTCGGTCGAAGCCAGGCTGACGGGCCTGTCGGGCAGCGATGGCAGCCTCGAAGTCAGACATCGCCACACGCACGGGGGCGCCTACCTTCATCGCCTCGCGGGCGGACAGCAACGTGGCCTCGTTGGCAAGGTTTTCGAGCTCGGCCCCACTCCAGCCGGTGGTCTTGCGGGCGAGTGCGGCAAGGTCGACGTCGAGATCAAGAGTGCGTCCCTTGAGGTGGATGCCGAGAGCCGTCTCGCGCGCGGCCGTGTCGAGCGCGGGAATGCGCAAGTGGAGATCGAAGCGACCGGGCCGCAGCAGAGCGGGGTCGAGGATGTCCGCCCGGTTGGTGGCGGCCAGCACCACGATGTCTCCCCCGCGGCCTTCCACCCCGTCGAGAGCCACCAGCAGCTGGTTGAGGGTCTGTTCTCGCTCTTCGTGAGAGGGGCCGATGCCGCTGCCCCGACGGCGCCCAATGGCGTCGATTTCGTCGATGAAGATGACGGCAGGGGCCTTCTTCTTGGCCTGCTCGAACATGTCCCGCACTCGAGCGGCGCCCACGCCCACCAGCATCTCCACAAACTCCGAGCCCGACACGTAGAAGAACGGCAAGCCGGCTTCCCCCGCCACCGCGCGGGCCAGCAGAGTCTTGCCGCAGCCGGGCGGCCCTTCCATCAAGATGCCCCGCGGCACCCGCACTCCGGCCTGCCGCCACTTGTCGGGTTCGCGGAGCCACGCGACAATGTCGGCCAGCCGTAGCTTGGCCTCATCGGCTCCCGCCACGTCGTCGAAGCAGGCATGCACGGTCTCGCCGAGCAACCGAGCACGGCTCTTGCGCATCTCGGTGAAGGTGCCGGATCCCCGTGCCTGCATCCGCCGTCCAAACCACACCAGCGCGAGCAGCAGCAACAGGACTGGGATGGCGATCATCGCAATGTCGAGCAGCGGATCCTCGCCGACCTCGATGGGCACTCCGTAGGACGCCGCGAGCTGATGCCAGCCGGGGTCGGGCTCGCCGATGACCGAGTAGGTGGTGCCCTCGAGCAGGTAGACGTCGAAGCCGTCGTCTTCACGCACGATGTAGTCGACCTCGCCGCCGTGGAGATCAGCCGCGAGCTGCTCGCCGCCGCCGAAGCTATCGGGCCGGTTGTCCTCGAGCGCCACCCAGGCCAGCACGGCCACGACGACCAAGGCCACCCACACGGCGACGGTACGGAGGCGAGACGACACCAGCTCTCCTGCGGCCCGGCAGCTGACCCGGGGCGACACGGCCACCCCTATTCGGTCCGAGATAAGCGAGCCGTCCCAAGCCCCTCGCTGAAGAGCTGCCCATGTCCTCGGTTCCGCGCTGCCACCTTTCCGTCAACATCAACAAGTACGCCCTGCTGCGCAACAGCCGAGGCTCCAACGCGCCCGATCTGCTCCGGGCAGCCGACATCTGCATCGCCGCGGGCGCCCATGGCATCACCGTCCATCCCCGTCGCGACGAGCGCCACGTCAAGCTTGCCGACGTGGCTCCCCTGGCGCGCCATCTGGCCGCCCATCACCCCGGAATCGAGCTGAACATCGAGTGCGAGCCGGCGCCTCACATCCTCGCCTTGGTGCATGAGGTGCGACCGGCCCAGTGCACTTTGGTGCCCGTGAAGCCGGGCGAGGTCACCAGCGACCATGGCTGGGACCTTCCGAGGCGGGCCGATGAGATTGCCGCGCATATCGCTGTCTTGAAGAAGATGGGCATCCGGGTGAGCCTGTTCATGGACACCGACGCACCCGATGGCGCGCTGGCATCGGCTGCTGCCGTTGGGGCCGACCGCATCGAGCTCTACACGGGTCCCTACGCCCAGGCTTGGGGCACTGCCGACCAGCAGGCCGAGACCACCCGGATGTTCGACATCGCAGAGCGGGCCGCGCGCTACGGCCTGGAGCTCAACGCCGGCCACGACCTCGACCGTCACAACCTCGTGGGCATCCACAACCTGCCCGGCCTGCTTGAGGTGAGCATCGGTCACGCGCAGATTGTGCGGGCACTGGATGTGGGCACCACGCGGTCGGTGCGGGAGCTGCTGGGCGCACTGGGCTGGGACGCCTTGGCACTCGGGTAACCCCAGCAGGGGCAGGAGTAGGGACAGGGGCAGGGGCAGGGGCAGGGGCAGGGGCAGGACCACACCGGGCGCGGAGACCACCTCGGTCGGCCACTCACACTCAATGCGAGACTTCAGCCCACGCCGTAGGCCTTCGCCACCCGCCGCCAGGTACGCACCGCCGCCACATTGCCCGCTTTATCGGCCATCTCGATGAGCAATGCCAGCGCACGCGGATGGTGAGGCGCCAGCGCCCGGGTGGTGTTCAGCAGGTCGACAGCCAGGGGGGTCACGCCCTGGCGAAATAGTGCGGTCGCCATCATCGCCCACGCACCGGCATCCCCGGGCTGGGCCGACAGCACCTGCGGCAACAGCTGCATCGCCAGCCCGATGCGTCGCTGCTCCAGCGCGTTCAACGCAGCCTGACGGGCCAGCGAAGGCGTGGGGTGAGGCGGTGGCGCCCGACCGGAGGTGAGCTGCTTGAGACGTCGCCAAGCCCGCTGCTCGGCAAGCCGAAGTCCCAGTCGAGTGGACCGCCGATGGGACACCCACTTCACCTCACTCCCTGCAGCGCGCTGAAGCAAGGGCGCCGCCTGGTCGCGCTGTCCCACCCGTGCGGCGGCCTCAGCAGCCAGCAGCCACGCATCTGGCAGGTCCGATGCCAGCACGGGCTCCACCACTCCGAGCGCCTCGCCTGAGCGTCGGGCGGCCAACAGAGCTTCGGCCAGCGACAGGCGGGTTGCGAGGTCGCCGGGATCGAGGCCACGGGCGGTGCGCAGGTGGTCGAGCGCGTCGTCGACCTCGCCCAGAGCGGTGGACAGCTCGCCGGCCAGCCGGTGGGCCATGGCACCGGTGGCGCCGGGGAGAAGCTCATCGACAAAGGCCTTTCCCGAAGCACTCAGGGCCTCTTCGCGCACCGCCACCAGAGCCTCACGCAGGGCGTCTTGGTCGGCCCCACCTTGCTCTACCAGCGCCGCTGCCCACAGCGTGGCGAGGTTGGGGTGGGGGTGTCCCCAGGCGCGGGCGGTGGCGAGACAGCCCAGGGCCTCGGCCGTCTTTCGGGCCGCCAGCAAGAAGTAGATGTGAAGCGTGGCAGTGGTCACCGCAAACGGTCGAGCACCGCCAGAAGGCTCGGCCAGCAGCCCTTCCCAGGCTTGACGAGCGGCCTCCATCGCGCCCGGGCCATCGCCTGCCCGCCAGCGCTCTCGGGCCAGGTAGGTGCGGCGTGCGGTGTCCTCGGGATCGTCCCAGCAAGCGCGCTCCAACAAGCGGAGGTTGCGCGCGGCTTTGTCCCGAGCAGCCCGCAGGTCGGGCACATTGCCGTAGTGCACAATGCTTGCGCGCACGAGGCCCAGGGTGCGGTCCGGGTCGGCCAGCCAGCTGCTTGGCAGCTCGTGAATCACACCCTCCCAGCGCAGCTCCGGTGTGTTGCGAAACAGGCGGGCCAGCGCGGTGGGTTCTTGATGCCGGCGGTCTCCGCGAAGCACATCCAGGGGACGCGCATCGAGGCTGTCGGCATGGTGCAGTGGCAGCAGTCCGCAGTCGACCTCGCCCCCTTCGATGGCCGCCCGAAGCACGGGTCCAGCGCCGGGCGCGAGCACCTCATCGGCGTCGAGCACCAGCACCCAGTCGCCCGAAGCCGCGTCGAGCGCCACATTCCGGGCGGCCGAGAAGTCATCGTTCCACACGTGGTGCACCACCTTGGCGCCTGCCTGCTCGGCCAGTGCCACGGTGTCGTCGACGCTGCCGGTGTCGCAGACCACGACCTCGTCGACCACTCCGGCGACGCTTGCGAGGCACTGCGTGATGAACTGCGACTCGTCGCGCGCGATGAGGCAGAGGCTCAGCCGAGGCATGGACAGTCTCCCAGACGACCCACGCTACTCGAAGTGCACGGGGTCCGACGAACCGCCGCCCCCGACCTTGAGAAACACCACCCGGAAGCGGGAGGGGCCCATCAGCTCGACATGGTGGGTGTGCTCCGGCACCACGATGCCGATGTCGCCGGCTTCAAGCACCGCATCTGCAGGGGCGGGCAGTCCCGCGACATAGCGAATGCGGCCCTCGGCGACCTCCACGCGGCCCCAGGTGCCGGGGCGGGTGCGGTGGTTGCCCAGCACTCCCTTGGGCACGGTCTCGTGGGTCCACCACGCGGTGGTCTTGTAGGCCTCGGCCCCCTCGGGCAGCTCCATGCGGTCGCACTTGCGGCAGTCCACCTGCTCGCCCGTGCGGTCGGCGTGGCCCGGGGCATCGCTGGCCTGTCGATCACCGAGCGGCTCGTGGTGCATGGGACCTTGATGGCCACAGTCGAGAAGTTCGACCAACAAACCATCCTCACTTTCTGAGAAACACTGAATCACGCGAAGCATCAGACCTCCAGTTCTGGAATGCCTGTTGACACGTATCCCTCGTCCGCCCCGAAGGAATCCACTTCAATCCCAGCCCCGCGCAGGGAAGTGAGAACTGCGTGGCCAGCCCACACCCAGCCGCCCTCCTTCCGTGACTCGGAAGAGCATCCGACCCAGCACAAGCCCGCGACCATACCGACGACGGGCACGCGCGCTCGGCGAATCATGGCTTCTCCTGGGACACCGATCAGACGGGAGCCCCCCCGAACCGATACTACGGTGGTGACACCAGCGAACCGCCGACTCTTTCGAACAAGCGCGACACCCAGGCGCCCCGCCCCTAAGACTGCAGTAGAGTACCTCCGCAGGGAGCGCAGATGTCACTGGACAGGTTCATCGAAGAGGACAGCACCGAGCAGGTCGCCCCTGCTCTGGAAGACTCCCAGCCCACACGGGAGTTTCGCGCGCTGCGTCCTCCTCCGCGCCGAGCGCGACCCGACCGGCTGATCCAGGTCGAGGGACCGGGCGCCACCCGTGAGATCTCCCTTGCAGCCCTCCCCAAGAGCATCGGACGCGACCCGACCATCGACATCTGTGTGCCGAGCGCCCATGTTTCGCGTCATCATCTCCAGATCCGACGCGACGGGGACGACATCGTCTGCGTGGACTTGGACAGTCGCAACGGGGCTTGGCTCAACACCATCCGCATCCACGCGGCCTCTCTTCGAGAAGGCGACACTCTCCAGGTGGGCGACGCGGTCTTCGTGTTCTACAGAGGCAGCTGAACACCCCGCAGCCGACACCACGCCCCTGAACGGAGCGAGCACTTGCCTATTCACGTCCGCTTTTGGGGAGTCCGAGGCTCTATCCCCACTCCTGGCCCGTCGACACGCCGCTACGGCGGCAACACATCGTGTGTCGAGGTTCGCACCCCCCAGGCCCGCTTCATCCTCGACGCCGGCAGCGGCATCCGCGAGCTGGGCGTGAGAATGGTCCGCCAGACCCACGACCAGCCCACCACAACCCACCTGCTGCTGAGCCACGCTCACTGGGACCACATCCAGGGCTTCCCCTTCTTTGCCCCCGCCTACAACCCCGCGACCACCTTGCGGGTGTACGGCACCGAGCCCGGCGACGACCGCTTCCATCGCCTGCTGTCGGGCCAGATGGACTCGGCCTACTTCCCGGTGCAATTCGCCGACCTAGCCGGAAAGATCGTGGCCGATCACCTCGACGGCGGTGAACGACAAGTGGAAGACGCCACCGTGAGCGTGCTGCCGGTCTGTCACCCCGGCGGTAGCTTGTCCTACCGCATCCAGCGAGGCGACCACGGCGTGGTGTACTCCACCGACAACGAGCTCGATCTGGTCATCGAAAACGCTGAGGAGGCGAAGGATCCCAGCGTAATGCGCCGACTGCCCGACGAGCTGGTGCGCTTCATCCACGGTGCCGACCTCCTCATCGCCGACGGCCAGTACACCGATGAGACCTACCCCAAGCACCGCGGCTGGGGACACAGCCGGGCCACCACGGTGGTCGACCTCGCCATCGCCGCGAAGGTAGGCCAGGTGGGCATCTTCCACCACGACCCCATGCAGTCCGACGCCGAGGTCGACGCCAAGATCAACGCCTGCCGCCGACGTGCTGCAGCTCTCGGCGCCCCCGGCCTGTCCATCTTCGGAGCCCGTGAAGGCATCGAGCTGCGCATCACCGGATAGAGGGCCGACTCTCCGGAGCCTCCGTCGCTGTGTCCACCTCGTCCAAGCTCTTCGTCTCTGAGCTGTTCACCAGTATTCAGGGTGAGGGTCGGCTCACGGGCGTCCCATCGGTCTTCGTGCGCCTGAGTGGGTGCAACCTCCGCTGTAGCTGGTGCGACACCCCCTACGCGAGCTGGTCTCCCGAGGGCACTCACCACACCGTAGACGACGTGGTGCAGCAGGTCATCGACACGGGCGTGCGCCACGTGGTGCTCACCGGGGGAGAACCGATGATGCACACTGGCGCGGTCCCCCTGACCCATCGCCTTGCCGAGGCCGGCTGCCACATCACCGTGGAGACCGCCGGCACCGTGCTGGCACCACTTCACATCGACCTCGCCAGCATCAGTCCCAAGCTGCCGGACTCCGACCCCACCGCTCCAGAGTCCTGGGTGACGCGCCACGCCGAGCGCCGCCACCGCCCCGACGTCGTGGCTCGTCTCATCGAAGGCAGCGACCACCAGCTCAAGTTCGTAGTGGGACACAACACCGACATCACCGACATAGACGCCTTTGTCGCCATGGTCACCGCCCACCTTGAGGGCGTCTCTCTGCGGTCGGACCGGGTGCTGCTCATGCCCCGGGGCCGCGACACCGCCACCATAGACGACAACCTCACGCGCATCCTGCCTCTGGTCACTGCGCGTGGCTGGCGGGTGACCGACCGACTCCACGTGCGCCTCTTTGGCGACGCCCGCGGGACGTGAACTGTGCAGCTTCTCGATACCTTTGCCCGCTGGCTGGGCCGTCCTCCCGCGCACGAAGTGGTCCTCCACGACCTCGGGTGGACCCCTTCTCTCCGACGCCCCAGCAAGCCCCCCAAGCAGCAGGTCGCCGACGACATCGCAGCCTTCTGGACCTGGTGGGCCACCGTCGAAGACCAGCTCGCGAACATCGACGAGACCCCGCCCTCCGACGCCGTCTTGGAAGGGATGGACACCCGCCTAAAGGCCATGCACCGCGACCTCGCCTGGGAGCTTGGCCCCGGTCTCCACAAGCGCCACGCCCTCACCGTGTCGCCCGATGGGGTGAGCGCTCTGCGCAGCCTCACCGCTGCCTGGAAGGCCGCTGCCCCCCCGTCGCGCGACTGGGAGTTCTTCGATGTACGTCCGCCCGTGCCGGGCCGTGCCGGTGCGTTGGTGCTCGAAACAGCAGGAGGAGAGATCGTCGGAAGCGATGTTCAGGTGGCCATCTTCGACGACGAGGACCACCACCGACTCGACGTATGGGTACACCACCCGACCATGAAGAAGGTGGGCAAGCGGCAGCGCTGGAGCCTGGCCTTCTTGCTGGTTGACGCGGCCTTGGGAGAAGCCGATGTGGCGACCTGGCTGCGCACCATCACGCCATCCACCGTCGCCTTGTCCGAGCAAAAGCAGCTCCCCGACGACGTGGTAGTGAGGAATCTCGACGGTCTGCGCAGCCGACTTTCGATGCGAATCGCCCAAGGCGACCCCTCGCCAGCCCCACTGCCAGACGAGGGTCCCTTCTTTGAGGTCGACCCCCGTGCGCGGCGCTGGCGATACCCGAGCTTCGACCTCTGGATGCGGGTGCGGGGGACTGCGAGCGCCGTGCCGGATGCGGTGGCTGCGGTGGACGGGCAGGTGTGTGTGGGCGTGCGTCAGCTCAAGGGCCCCGACGCCATCTTCGACCTCTACACCGACGACCCTGCCGTCGCGCAGCAGCTTGTCGACCGGGGGCTGGCAGTGGAGGTCCGGTGGGACCCGGGCTGGGTGCTCGCAGGGAGCTAAGTCAGCGCACCGCCACCAGAGAGCTGATGAGCGGGCCATGCTGGCGGCGTCGCACCCGGAACCCGTACCCACGGAGCTGGGCCTCGGCGTCGTCCCAGTGCCAGAAGTACTCCACGGCGACCGCTTCCGTGACCCCAGGGTCGAGGTGGGGGTCCGCCATCATCTGGGACTGGGCATCGGCATTGGCGAAGCCCAGGTCACCGACACACAAGCGGGCCCCCGGCTGCATGCGCTCGGCGAGGGTGTCGATGAGAAGACGTTTTTCGTCGGGGTGGAGGTGGTGGAGCGCAAACGTAGACGCCACGGTTCCAAGCGGCCCGTCCTGCTCTGTGATCCAGGCCAGCAGGTCATCCTGGACGAACTCAATCGCGCCTCTCAGCTTCGCGCGGGCTTGGTCGAGCATCGCCCCAGAGATGTCGACCGCGATGACCGGTCGGCCCGGCGGCATCTGTGCAGTGAGTGCACCAGTGCCCGCCCCCAGCTCCACGATGGGGAGGGTATCGGGACCCGAGCCCCGGCGCAGATCTTCGGCGAGGGCGCGCAGACAGGCGCTGTAGCCCCGCCGGATCAGGTGGGACTCATCGGCGACATCGACGTCGTAGCGGGCGGCTTCGGCATCGTGGTTGAAGCGGGCGGCGTCGCGGCTGCGCATGGAGACCTCCAGGCTTGAGGTCCGCTCTATCGCACTGAGGCCGGCCTCCGCGCTACTCTCCACGGGCTGCGACCGCTCTGGAGACGATGATGGGAATGCGTGTGGGACTGCTCTTGGGAGCATGGCTGCTGGCGGGCTGCACCCTTGATGAGGGTGGGGAGGACGCCAAGGCATCGGACCCCACCACAGGCGACACAGGTGCGGTCGACGGAGAAGACTCTGGCGACTCTGGAGACTCTGGAGACTCTGGAGACTCTGGAGACTCTGGAGACTCTGGAGACTCTGGAGACACCGGCGACACCGGCGACACCGGCGACACCGGCGACACCGGCGACACCGGCGCGGACACTTGGCCCATCG
>Ga0315321_10000615_pt1 | contig 26798 bp, 20 predicted proteins | sample M180m21515metaG_FD_203464 | JGI IMG/M metagenome (GOLD analysis project Ga0315321, IMG submission 203464) | Ammonia-oxidizing marine archaeal communities from Monterey Bay, California, United States - M1 80m 21515 | ecosystem: Environmental > Aquatic > Marine > Intertidal zone | place: USA...
CGGTCTGCGAAAGCTGCAACCTCTTTTGAATGGGTAACAAGGAGGAATGATACGTTTTGGTTCACGTGCAAATCCTTGAACAATTTGAGAACCTCTCTGCTGGTAATTGGGTCTAATGCTCCAGTAGGTTCGTCAGCTAATATCAAACGCGGGTTAGTGATTAGTGCACGAGCGATTGCTACGCGTTGCTGTTCTCCGCCCGATAGCATAGAAGGCAATCCTTTTGCTCGATGTTCAATACCTAATTCGGTCATCAATTCTAACGCTCTTCGCTTTGCTTCTTTTGAGGAGATCTTCTGATGACGAAGTGGTTGCGCCACATTGTCAAGAGCATTCAAATGAGGTAACAAGTTTCCTTCTTGGAAAATGAATGATACCGTTTTCTGACGAAGTTCTACAAGTTCTTGCCCGGTAAGTCTAGTCATATTCTTTCTATCAAGAGAAACCTTACCTGCACTAGGTTTCATTAAGCCCCCAAGACATTTCAAAAGTGTTGATTTACCTGAACCAGACGGCCCCACAACAGCAACTGCTTCTCCTTCTTTGACACTTACATGTAAGCCTCTTAGGGCAACAACATTGCCATCTTCCGCTTTTGATTCATATATATGATACAACGATTCGGCTTCGAGAATTGTAGGTTTTTCCGACATCTTCACTCCCCCTTTAGAACGCTAGCAAGATCTGAGCGCAGCGCCTTACGCGTGGTCACTAAGAGTGCAATTACTACTGCAGTGAATACTGCTATTGCAACTACTGCCAACTCAAACCATGGCCATATCAATTGCCGATCTATCACTGAAGTTGAATCCGAACCAAGTATTTGGAAGATGAATCCAAATACATTGAATAGACCATTAAACGATAAGGCTAATCCCATTCCAAGAAGGATTCCTAACGCCATTGAAACAATGACAATCGATAGAATCTCGAATAGTACCAGGCGGATGATTTGGTTTGGACTTGCACCGATCGCTTGTAGTACAGCTAATTCTTTTTGCCGCTGACTCAGAACCAGTGAAAGGAACACGAATGCTGATGCAACCGCTGCAACGCTAGCTACGATAAACTGAAGACTTAGCAATCCAGGAGTACCGAAAATTAGTCCACCATTTCTCTCTACCGATTCGTGTACGGTCTCCCAATCTGTTACATTATCGAATCTATAATCGGCTTCAAGATTATTTGCTAAATCTTGTAACTCATCCCCTTCAACTCCATCCACTTCAACAATCCAAGTGGTTGAATACAAATTATCTACACGGTTGTCTCCAAATAATTCACGATAAGAATTCTCACCTATGATAATACTTGATTCCATTAGCGATGTCGATATACCTGGGATGAATTCATGTGTCCCAATATATCTCATTGTAGAATTATGTAGAGTAATATCTAATTGTCCTGAAGTATAATTTGCCACTTTATTCTCCCAAACGAAATCAACTAATGCTGTGTTTTCACTATCTTCTGTAAGCAAAATATCTCCTGTATCTGCACTTCCTTTGCGACCTGAACCCCACAGGTCCATTGCATATGCAGCATCAGTTCCGGCGGAAAACCCACCGTTTTGGTAAGCATCCATTGCAGCAGAAACATCGTCGCCAGGTATGGCTTGTGGGAACCATTTCAGAACATCTTCGCTGTCATTTAATAGAACATATGCCGTCAATGTTTCACCATCGTTGGGAATCAAAGAAATCTCAGGAACAGTGACTGCTTTTACAGTTACATCCTCCTGACTTAAATCTTCAATGAGTGCCTCGATTTGGGTAGAGTTGACTGGTTCTAATGTGACCACCTGTAAATCACTACCAACTTCTAAATCAGAAGTAACCTCATCAACATTAGTTCCCGTATAGCCTTGAACTGCAGCGAGAGTAACGATTGATAATGTTAGCAACATAATTACTGCTAAGCGATTAACCGATTCTGTAGAACCACTGCCTTTGAGACCACGCTTAACATCGGATAAGAGAGGGGTTCTACTGAAGAAGAATTGCATAATACGAGGCCCGGCTGCTCCGATTCTTCCAAGTAATAACGCACCACCAATCCAAAGCATGAATGGGCCAAATATGTTGATCAATCCTTCAACAAACCAATTGGTAAGAATTCCATCTTCGCTTCCATTCATTTCCAAATAGGTATCAATTGCACCTAAGGATCCAACCAAGAATAATGTCCAGTGTAGCCAAACCTTTGGTTTGCTAACTTTCTTTACTCGGCTTACACCTTCATCAATTTCTAATTCCATGAAATCACGTGCTCTTGAGCGTCCAAAGATTAGAGCTAAACCGAGTGTTGCAATAATTGTAAATATCGTTGCACCGAGACTTAACGCAGGATTTACACTAAATCCAAGAGCTTCGAATTGCATGAAACCAACACTTGCCAGAACTATTGGCACTGCGGCCATTGCAAGCAAGTAGCCTGCAAACCATGCTACGAATGAAACTACGGCTAATTCAAGGAGAACCATACTTTGCAAATCCTTGGATGATGCCCCTATCACCCTATGTATTGAGATCTCACGTCTACGCTGTTCTAACGACAATATTAGACCATAAATCAACACCGATAATGAAAGTACAACGATTGGTATCATAATCACATAATCGAAGGCTTGAATCAAGCCAAGGAAAATTTCCAGGAATTCAATTGTTGATCCAACAATGTCAACATAGTAAATTTCGATTTGCCCATCATTGTAAGTTTTCTCTTCTGTATTTCTGCTAAGGTCATCTAACCAATCAGTAGCATCTGCAGTTGAAGTTGTAGGGAGTAAGGAGCGGTCTAGTGTAAGTCCGAAGAAGAAATGATCATTATCAATTAATGTTACTTTTTGAGTTTCATTGAGAACCGTAAGGGTCGCATATACTGGGTTTGCAGACAAAGTAGGATTGCCTTGGTCCCAAGGCGCATAGATTCCAAGAATTGTCAAATTCTCTACAATCAAAACCTGTTGACAGTGAAGAACACCTTCTCTAGAAGAATATATCTTTCCCTCACAGTCATCCTCTTCCATAGAACCAGGAAGTGCAGACTCAGAAGTATATGAGAAATTCAGAGTTCGAAGAATATCACCGACTTCTGCATTTGCTTTACTTGCAACGTCTGAAGGAATATAAACGCCTCTTTGGGCTTCAACTTCTTCAGGAGAGACCCATATGCTCTCTTCGCCGATTAAATTTTCAGAAAGGCGGTCTGCTAATACCCCATCAAAGGCACCAGGGCCGAGAAATGTAATCGCCCGGCCATCGAAAACAGGAGGGCCATTTCGATATTCATAATCCCAAATACCTTCAGTATCCCAATCTCTTAGGGGATCTGTAGAGTTCGCACTTTCCATTGCCAAGGGTAAAGCGAGGTACACATCTTCATTTCCAAAAGTAAACTGACTATGGAGTCCTTTCTTTCCCAAGACTACTGTACAATCGGAAAACTCATCCATCACAGTAAATTCGTCACAGGTTTCTATCAGAGTTCCTGTGTCATTTGTCCAGCCTGAAGTATCATTAGAAGGCGCTTTATTGAATTCCACTTTAGCATCAAATACATCATTTTCAAGTGAGTTTTCAAAGAATACCTGAGAAAGTCCAACCCCGTAAGAAAGGACAGTAGTGATTACAAGACTTGCGAGGAATACCCCTGCGAAAACAGCTATTCCACGCTCACGGCCACGCCATGCACCAATAGTTGCTAATCGCAGATTCGATGGCAAATCACGTAATTTGCGAGGCATATCTCTACGCATGGTACTAAATCTGGATGAAAGGCTCATTCTTCTTCACCTTCCGTATCAAGTCCCCATGCTGAACGTATGTCGCTCGCAGCAACTAATCCATCTCGCATCAATAGCATTCTGTCTGCTTTACTAGCCAAATCAGGATCGTGGGTTACCATAAGAATAGATATTGGATTTTCTTCATCATGACATAAATCTTTGAACAATTGTAGTACTTCCGCGCCAGATGCTATGTCCAGATTTCCAGTTGGTTCATCTGCCAATAGAAGTGGCCGATTGCCGGCAATAGCACGCGCTATTGCGACACGTTGTTGTTGACCACCTGAAAGTTGGTCTGGAATATGATCCATTCGATCGCTGAGGTTTACTCGCTCTAATGCGACTCTAGCTCTTTTCTCAGCTTCTATTGATGAGACACCAGATATTTCCAAAGCCATAGCAACATTGTCCAAAGCAGAGAGATGGTCAAGCAAATGAAAATCTTGGAATATCCATCCAACAAGGGTTCGGCGTACATCAACAACCGCAGAAGGATTTTTCAATCCATACTTGCGTGAATTCAAACTAATTTCACCAGAGTCGGCAGGTAACAGACCACCTATTATGTTCAATAGAGTAGATTTGCCACAACCAGATGGCCCCATTAAAGCGACTAATTCGCCTCTTTTCATTTCCATATCTATGCCTTTTAGCACATGGAGTTTATTTGATCCAGAGCCAAATGATTTGTTCAGTGCCTCGACCTCAATCATACACTCACAACTAAGCAGCATCAAGAAGTTATTCTATATCAAGTACTGTTTAAAATGATGACTAAAAAAGTGAAAAAAATGTATAAATCTCGGCGAAAGAAGTCCGTTTCTATTGAGAATTTGTACCTGGGCCAAAGATTGATTTACGCAATCTATCAAGTATACCAATTTTCGAAAAGATTCCATTTCGATATTGTTGTTCAGCCATTACTTCATCTATCCAGGTTTCGAGTTCGCGGTCCATATTCATCCCTCGCTTTACTTTATACACCGCTCCTATAATGGCCTTTGGGTGTATTAGTTAAACTAAGTGTTTTAATAAACACTAATTAATCATCGATTCTATTGACAATCATTTCATCATACAATTTGAGATTGAGAAGGACTTCGCCGAAATCTCGTGAATATGCGCACAGCCGCCTAACCGATTCTGAAAGTCTGAATTGCAATAAATCTCCTTTCGAAAATTTACCACCTCCGATTAATTGGTTCTCGAATAATAAAATATCAGTTTGGGCCTGTTTAAGCAACGCTCTTGCATCTTCTATTTCGTGAGAATCTCGCGTTCGCATATTGATCATCAGTTGTTTAATCGCTTTTTGCCACAATGTGATTTGTGGGATTGGTGCTAATTTTAGATTTAATTTTTCAAGATTTTCTGTTTTGCTTAAAATCGCCATTTGTAAAGCATGGTCCATCATCCTCTCAAGTGACCGCGCTAAGTTTGAATGCTCTACTGCTTGGTTGCGCCCAACCTTGAGGGAGGTTGCCACAAGATGTGAATCTAGGGAGACACAAACTTGCCGTTCTACCAAATATAACAGTGCGTCTACTTCGGATTCTCTTTCTTCAGCATCGCTCAAAAGTTCAATATCTTCACCTTCAAGAACCGAAATAATGTCTCTTACTAGCGAAGTTAATTGTAAGTACATTCTATTGATACTAGCATTGAGGGGCATTTCTGCAGCGCCGATTAAACAAATCAGTTCTACGTTTGTATCTGTTTCTTCCATGATTTCAAAACCGCGAGTATTTCGCAAAAATCTACGGATTTGTTTTCTAAATTCCCGCTCTCTTTCAGGAGTAAAAATAATCTTAATTTTATCCACGCCCGACAGATAAGCTCCCATCAAATGGTCGTGAAGAGAATCATTTGGTAGACTCCCTGCGTCTATTGAGACTCTTTTTTCTTGGTGATCAAGCAGATCTATTGGAGTCAATCGAAGAGCGCCACTAGGTCGCCAATCAACTCTGACTCCATCACGAGGGCTTAGTTCCATTTCATCAATCCAGGGTTTAGGCAAGCTTAGGGTGTAAGTCGAGCCTCCGGTCAGTTGCACTTTACGTACATCGATATCTCCCGGTCCAAATGACATTTGCTTCATAATTGGCGAATATTTACTTCTATATAGATTACGGGGGCTTCGGATGATATACCCTCACGGGACAGAAAACCACATGGAGCCCACCACGATTATTTTGACTGCTGGATTTGCAGTCTGTGTATATATGGCTTGGAATATCGGAGCAAATGACGTTGCTAACGCAATGGGAACAAGTGTTGGTAGTGGAGCTCTTACCTTACGAAGAGCAATTATTGTTGCAGCAGTATTCGAATTCTGCGGCGCGGTATTCTTTGGAAGTCACGTAACAGATACAATCAGAAAAGGAGTTCTAGATTTTGGCGATGATGGGTTTGATAGAGAATTGAGTCAAAAACTAATGTATGGATTCATGGCAGCACTATTGGCTGCTGCGATATGGTTAACGGTTGCTACAAAATATGGATTGCCTGTCTCGACAACTCACAGTATAGTTGGTGGTGTTATTGGAATGGGTCTGTTTATTCAACCGGATTCTGTAAACTGGGGTAAGGTTCTGGAGATCGTAATTAGTTGGGTTGCATCACCACTACTTGGTGCGATTCTTGCATTTGTTTCTTTTATTATTATCAGAAAGGTGATTTTCAATCACCCAAATCCACTTGAACAAACTAAGAAAATCGCACCTCTTCTCGCTCTTCCTACATTCTTTGTACTCGGTTTAGCATTGCAATTTAAGGGTATGAAGGGTTTCTACAAGAATCTTCATGCAAAGGGCTATATCAACAAATCAGAATGGTTACCCTGTGACCCATCGAGTTACAATTGTACTACTTTCAATCCGTTTGTAGATGGGGCTTGGATTCCATTGAACAGTTTCTTAGTCGCACTATTTATTGGTATGATGGCCAGTACTGTATTGTGGTATGTTCTGAAGCGATATGAATTCAAAGAAGAGGGATATGAAGGTGTTGAACGTGTATTCATTTGGCTGCAAATTATTACTGCATGTTATGTGGCATTTGCACATGGTGCTAACGATGTTGCTAATGCAATTGGGCCAATGGCTGCGATATATGATATCGCATCTTCATCAACTGGCATATTGTCCCCTGACAAGGTAGATGTACCAATTTGGCTTCTCTTACTAGGTGGAGCTGGAATTACTGTTGGAGTTGCAACCTGGGGCTACAAAGTAATGGATACTATTGGTACGAAAATTACACACATTACACCATCACGTGGCTTCGCTGCTGAATTTGGAGCCGCCACTACTGTATTGATATTTTCAATGCCATTCCTTGCTGTACCAATTTCCACAACTCACACCTTAGTCGGTGCTGTTGTTGGAGTAGGATTAGCGGGCGGTGCCGCTGCAGTAGATTTCAGAGTATTTGGTAAAATCGCGGCAAGTTGGGTGGCCAGTCTACCGGTTGCCGGATTTGGAGCCATACTGTTTTACATCCTATTCGCCGGTGACCCTGTCAATGTAATGATCGTTGTTTTGCTTTCGATTGTTGGTACTGTTATGGTAATTATTAGAACCGAAGATATTGAAGATGAATCGATTGATTCGGTTATTACTTCGGAACCATTTGAACAATTTCATGAGCATGCTAAAGCGGTCCAGAAGACTGTTGAGTGTATGAATCAGGCAATCGATGTTGCCGCCTCAGGCAAAGACCCTAGCAAATACATCAAAGCCACAATCGCAGCTGAATTAGAGGCTGACATCATCAAATCTGATCTCCAAGGCCATATTGGAACCGGTGTACGATTTGCAATAGGTAGGGACACATTCTTGCATATGCTATCGCGACAAGACAGAATTGCAGACTATGCTCAAAATGTTGCTGAACAATTATCGTTTAGAGAATTATATGATAATAAAAAGGCACGAAAGAATCTCAAGAAGATGGCCGATGCAGTTGTTGCTACAGTAATCAGTTACGAAAAAGCAGTCGACTCGTTGAAGGAATTAGCGCAATCCGGATTTAGTAGCAAAGAAAAGGCCGCTTTACTAGAGTGCATTCGTGAAGTGAATATTAAGGAGCATTTAGCTGATGAAATTGAAGCTGAAGCTGCGGGACATGTGTTCTCTACAGGTGATGATGATGCCCTAGCTGCAATGCACATGTATCGCGTACTACAAAGGATGGATGATGTTGCTAATGCTTGTGAAAAAGCTGCAAATGCATTCTTACCAAGCCTTTCACGCTGATTCTGCTTGAAGCAAATCCAAACGCTTACCCATTATCCGCTTCCAAAGTGGAGGAAAAATTGCTAGCCACAAACATGCATAGTATCCACAAGGGAGTTGTGGTGAAGCCTTGTATGCTCGTAATTCCCACATAGGCGCACTAGCTTTGAGATGGTGTGCAGGGTGTAGTGGTAATTCCAAGAGAGTCCAGCGGGACCAGACTCCTCTATGTTCCCAAGAATGCATTTCAGTTTGGCGGCCATCTATTTCTCTATGAAGGCCATAATGCTGTAAATAATTTACGTATTCAAGTAAAATTATTGCAAGAACTGCTTGAATCAAAAATGCGATCAGCATTGCAGTAGAATACCACCAGATACCAACTAGTAATGACATTTGTAAGATTATGCCATGGAATATGGGATTGGAAAATATATTGCGCCCTTTTCTAGAATGAGTTTTCCATGAAGAAATATATTGCAAGGGTATCGTCATTAAAATTTGAGTCCACAATCCTCTACCTCTAGGCGATGATGCTGGATCTTTCTCAGTTGCATAATGGCGATGATGTCCATGGTTATGTTCTGTTGTAAAATGGGAATACAATACTAGGAAAAGATTCACTCTCGCAATTCTCCAAACCAAAGAACCCTTTCTTCTATGTCCGGCTTCATGGGCATTGACAATACCGGAAACTCCACCTACCACTCCTGTAGATAGTGCTCCCAGCACCAATGGGATACCCAATCCATCCAAATTAGCACGCCACAGTAAAATCCCGATTGATGAATACATGAATATTCCATGCATGAATAACAACGCATTCCAGGGAGTGGGTGAAGGGTTACTACGTTTGGGCGCTCTTTGTGGAGAAAGGAAATCAATGATTGGACATAGTCCTAATGCGTAAACAAAACCTGCAAAACACCACCATCCACCTTGATAAATTCCTGCAATAGTAACCACTGGTAGTATGAATCCGAGTAAATGAGGATACCAAGCCTCTTCGGATTCTTGCATGAAATGTCCCAATAACTGCTAACACATGAAGCGTGGGGTTGAAATCGGCAATACAGGTCCGATAGGTGATGGACCCGCTATTGAAGGCGAAGTTGCAAAAGCAGCGATACCACATTGTGGGTGAACATGGCGGTGTAAAAATCTGCCATTGGACCAAGGAATCTTTGCTAAGAGATCGTCAATGTTACAAAGGCAAATTCTACGGTATTGCAAGCCATAATTGCATGCAAATGTCACCTGTTGTAGACCAATGTAATCTAGCCTGTTCATACTGCTGGAGAGAGCCTCATATGGATACTCTCGAGTTAACCGACCAAGACCCTTTGGAAATGCTATATGATTCAGTTAAGGCTCAGCGTAGACTTCTTTCCGGATTTGGCGGAAATCCAAAGGTCCCAAAAGAAAAATTCCAAGATGCGCAAAATCCGAAACATGTGGCTATCTCACTAAATGGTGAGCCTACCCTCTATAGTCGTCTTTCTGAATACATCGAATTATGTCACTCGCATGGAATGACAACCATGCTAGTCACGAATGGAACACTTCCTAAAGTTCTTGAAAAATTAGATACTTTACCTACGCAATTATATGTTTCAGTGGATGCACCTAACAAGGAAGTTTTCGATGAAATCTGCCGACCTAAATGGAATTCTGCAGCATGGGATAAATTCGAAGAAACTATTGATTTATTGCCAAGTCTTGATACAAGAATTGTTTGTAGACATACGCTGATTAAAGGAAGAAATATGAAACCTGAACATATTCCACAATACGCTGCCCTGGATAATAGAGCAGATCCTGATTGGATAGAATGTAAAGGATATGTCCATGTTGGAAATTCTAGAGAGAACTTGACTGCTGAAAATATGCCTTTCCATGATGACATTCTAGATTTTTCAAACGCTCTTGCACCGCTTACTAATCGTAAATTACTCGATGATTCACCACCGAGTAGAGTCGCTTTAGTCGGTCGTGAAATTGTGCCTATTCCAATCCCTGAAGCTACAATGTTCTTCCCGGAAGACCTTGGAATCGCTGAATCAATAAAGCATCTGAAAATTGTACGATGAGGTGACGAAATTGAGAAAGATTCTGCTAGCAAGAGGAGGTGCTTTGTCACCTTACTCTGGCCTAGGAGGTACTCATGCTGATCTTGTTGAAAGATTACAATCGGGGCTTATCGAAGGTTATGAATTGGGAGAAATCCATGAGCATAATTTGAGTAAAAACCCACTCACACGATTGTGGAGAAGGTGGGTGAGTGGGCCATCAAAAGTAAACAAGAAAAGTAGCGCTCATGAAATAACTCATATTACCGACCAAGAGCAAGCAAGCTTAGTTCCTAAATCTGGTAAATCTGTGGTGACTGTTCACGATTTATTTCATCTTTTTCCAAGTGAGAGAAGTGGTGTGAAAATAGGAGATTACAAGCCATCTATCATTCGAAAAAGAGATCTTGGGAAAATCAAGAATGGACTGGCTCGAGCGGATTTATTGATTTGTGTATCAAAGGATACTCAGCAAGAATGTGAAATGCGATTTCCTGGAGTTGCTACTGCTTGGATTCCTCACGCCATAGACCTTAATGCGTACGCAGCCGAAACGGAACGCCCTTCTTGGTTCAAGAGTGGATGTAACCTACTGGTCATTGGTAGTGAAGAGGCAAGGAAAAGAGTAGACTTTGCTGTAGAGGTTTGTGGAGGAATGAAAGTAACTCTCCATAAAATTGGAGCCGAATCTTCAGTGAAATCAAAGCAGCAATTATTGAATCTCGCCAACGATGTTAACTGTGACCTAAATTGGGTCGGCCGACTTGAACAAGAAGAAATGATTGCGGCATTACAGCATGCAGACGCATTACTATTCCCTTCTATTGCGGAAGGTTTTGGCCTCCCCCCTCTAGAAGCATATGCTGCCGGAACAGTAGCCCTAGTTGCTGATGCACCGGCTCATAATGAAATTCCATTAGAACATCACATCCTACCTCATGACGATGTAGAGATGTGGAGAACTGCAATTCTTGAGTTGAGAGACGAGAGTGAAGATGTTAGAGCCCGTGCAGAAGATTTCTCAGTCAAAAATTGGTCAGAACGGCTTCATCAAGCCTATGATTCATTATTTTGAAAACAATAATTTCGCCGTTGACTTCATGGTGGAGTTTGAGGTGGCCAGTAATATGCAGCCAGTACAGAGTGTAGCAATCATCGGCGCCGGCAACATGGGTTCAGGTATTGCCCAGAAAACCGCTCAAGAAGAATTTGATGTCCAAATGGTAGACCGTGAAGCACAATGGGTCGAACGTGGCCAATCCATTATTGCTGATTTCCTTTCTGAGGCTGTTGAGAGAAGAATATTTTCTCCTCAACAAGTCGAAGAAATTCAAGGACGAATTACTGGAGTAATAGGTACAGAGAATACATCTCCAGATACAGACTTAGTGATCGAAGCAGTTTTCGAAGATTTCGACATTAAGACTGCAGTGTTCAACACTTTGAACGAAGTATGTGGAGATAAAACAATTCTAGCATCTAACACATCATCTCTTTCGGTCAATGACCTATCAGCAGCATCTGGTAGGCCAGATAGGTTTGTAGGACTGCATTTCTTTTACCACCCGGCAAAGAATCGACTGGTTGAAGTCATTCCAGGAAATGAATCATCACCCGAAACAATTGCTAGAACCGTACAGTATTGTCGTGGTCTTGGTAAGGTAGTAATTCTCTGTAAGGATCGCCCTGGTTTCGTAGTTAACCGGTTTTTCGTACCTTGGTTAAACGAGGCATGTCTACTACTGCAAGAAGGCATAGCAAGCGCTGCCGCTATCGATGCTGTAGCAATGAAAGCGTTCAAAATTGGCATGGGACCATTTGCATTGATGAATTTGACAGGCCCACCAATCGCACTGCATTCAACCGATTATCTAGCAGAACAATTAGAGACACCAAGATATGTAGGTGCTGAGAATCTCCGAGAAATGGTTGAAGCCGGAGATCAATGGGATATTGGAGAAGATACAGAGTGTAGCGAAGATGCTGCAAAGACCATTCAAGTTAGATTATTAGGTCAAGTATTTGCTGTTGCAGGACAGATTATCGACGAGGATATTTGTTCTCTAGAAGATTTGGATAGAGGGGCTAAAGTGGGATTGCGTTGGGCTTTTGGGCCATTCGAACTAGCAAATCGTCTAGGAATTTCACAGGCGAAAGACATGGCGGAAGATTACTGTGAACTTGCTAATTTCCCGCTTCCAAACATTTGGATGAGAGACTCTGCATTTGATTTCAATTATGTAGACCTAGAGATCAATGATGGAATTGCTACAGTTACAATCAACAGACCTGAGGCTATGAATGCTCTAAATGAGACTGTTGTTAACCAACTTGGAGAGGCTTTAGACCAAGCCAATTCAGATGATTCTGTTAGAACAATCGTAGTAGATGGTGCAGGTAAAGCATTCGTAGCAGGGGCAGATGTCAAGTTCTTCGTCGATAAAATTAGAGCGGATTCATTCCCTGATATTTACGAATTTACTGCGAATGGTCATGCGGTTCAAGATAAACTTGAATCATCAACAAAAACCACGATTGCACTTACAACAGGTCTTGCCCTTGGTGGTGGCCTAGAATTAGCTCTCGCTTGTGATTATAGAATAGGAACAAGAAAAACACAATTCAGATTTCCAGAAACAAGCATCGGTATTTTCCCGGGCCTAGGTGGAACTCAACGCCCGGCTAGGATTTGTGGAATCCCTGCAGCACGCTGGGCAGTATTGGCTGGAAATTTCATGGATGCGAAAAGTGCAGCAGACCTCGGGCTTGTTACTCACTTAGTCGATATTGCGGAAGTTGATACTACAATCAATTCACTGGATGGGGCTGGTAAACCCGAAAATAAGTATCCCGGTACACCAGCAAGTCCAGAATCAAAGGTTGCTATTTTTGCTGAATCTTTCTACTCTGATTCTAATTTAGGAACAATATTATCTGGTAAATGTCCTGATGGATTCGATATCGAAGACCGCAATGTTTCAAGACAAATCAAGGCCTTATCGAGGACTGCTCCGATTGCACTATCGCTTGCTAGTGAATTGATTGATGCCGCAGGAGAATCTAGTCTTTCTCAGGGCTTATCACAAGAGTTAGCGCGTCTTGAAAAGATATTTTCTACCGATGATGCACTCGAAGGACTTAGTGCACTTATTGAAGGTCGAAAGCCAACATATCAGAACTCTTAACGGTGTTAGAGTTACACTATGTTTTATTTCAGACACCCCTTACAGGTATCATGCCCGAGCCACCATTGAGTCTTCCAAATGACGTATTCAATGATTTAGAGACGCATATTGCAAATACGGTTTCGAATGGAAAACATATCCGTTCGGTTCTTGCTGAACATTCAACAGGAGGGCCTTGGAATACTGATTGGGAGGTTGCAGCTGCCGTTGAAGCACTGCATGTATTTGGTAGTAGATGGACAATCGAAATTCTATCAACACTGTACATAGCAGGGCCAAGAAGATTCAACCAACTCAAAACCTTACTATCAGGGATCTCAAGTAGAACTCTCTCGGACAAATTACGGTTATTGGTAGAAGAAGGACTTGTCATTCGTCAAGTTGACAATGGCCCTCCGATTCGAGTTGAGTATATCCTTTCAGAGCATGGGGTTACTTGTGGACGATTGCTATCGCCATTTGTAGCACATCTCAAAATTTGTAACGGTTCTATGAAATCAAAATAGTGATTCAACAAACCGAATCCATTACATGTGAGTAGCGACGAATATAATCTATGGCGCTTCTAAAGCAGTGGATTTCTCAGCGCCCGTGGCTTGCTGCGGGGATTGCTGGAGCCACAGGTGGTTTAGTTGGCCTAAGCTCTAGCCTCTCTGCCTTCGCACTATCTCGTGGAGGAGTTAAGTCTAGGGTTGGTGAATTTGAACACCCTCTACGTCGCAGAATACTACGTACTCTCGAAAAGAGTCCAGGCCTTTGTTACCGTGAATTACAATCAAACCTATCTGCTGCAAATGGAACTCTTCGTCATCATCTCGACGTATTGGCTGGCCGCAAGTCGATTACAATAATTTCAGTAAACGGACGAACCTGCTATTTCGCTGGTGCTCCAACCCAAGTTGAAGTTCTAAGGGGAATGAATGTTGGAGAAAATGAAGCTGCTAGTAAAATGCCAATCGGGCTTTCTCTTGTTCAGAGAACTATCATCGACGACATTAGAATTAATGGAATCCCTCGCTCTCAAGCATCACTAGCAAGGAGAATCGGGCGTTCACGAGCAACTGTTCACTCTGCAATCAAAGTATTACGACGTCGAGGAATCATGCGTGAAGATCGAATCGAAATGGCACCGCACCTGATAGATGCTGAAGAATGGCAAAGTTCTCGACCGATCGATTATGAATGGTCGGATGAAAGACGTTGATTCAATAATCGTCTCCTGAGCGGCGTTAGATGCGCATTGTTCAAGACCTCTAGTCAATCGGTTGGGCTTATGTTCGATCTGCGTCTCGATGAAATCCCCTTGCCTGCAAGCAAGAAGGATAGAGACAATTTGATCTCATGGCTCATTGATACGCTTTGTCTGCACAGGCGCCGTGAAGAATCAGCCTCTGATGATGGGACTTTTTCTCCAATTCATCGAATACTGGCAGAACATCTGTTTGCTGACCCAAGCCGTGGTTATGAGACCCGTGAGTTGGCTGAAGAACTGGGCCTTACCCCTGCAGCAATTCATCATCACTTTTCTAGACTGGTTTCAGCAGGTTTAGTTTCGACATCATCAGGCAAAGGCTGGAGATCTTACTATCTTGTAGGAGGTTCGATTACAAAAGCGGTATCGAGTATGAAAGGTCGAGCGCAATTAATTCATGCACAGCGCTTAGAACTTCTAGATGAGGTATGGAATAGGGGAAAGAAAGTAGCAATGGCGATTGAATTGCCCCCTGATGGAAAGCCAAGCGCCTTGATCAGAATCAAAGAATGGGGGCCGTTAGAAAATGGAGAAAATGAACTTTCACGTTTTATGGCAGATATGGGGCTTCTTGGAGAACGCCCTGGAAAGGAAATTAATTCAGAATCTCTATCGGTAAAAATATTCGAAATGTTACTAAATTCGGGCCCGCCGATTTCAATAGACGAGGCTGCTAAAGAATTGAAAGGAGCAAAGCCAAGAGTTGGAAGGATTTTGGAAAGATTCCGTACGACTGGACTTGTAGAGCGCGTCGCTCGAACCGACCGACTATCCACTGCGCTTTGGTCTGCCATGACTACTCAACATATGCGAAGAGGAGAGGATTGGATGCTAAAGAAAGGTGGATTTGAACGCCTTTCGGTTCCAAGTTCTCTTCTTAAAAATTTGAAGAAAGGAAATTGCACTCCTGAAAAAATTGCTAAAGGCCTCAAAGGAATGGAAGCTAAAGATCAGATGCTACTTCTGAATTTACTTGGAGGTCGCTTGCCTCTTGGTCACCGATTAGTTGGCATGGATGTTGCAATGATGAAGCAGAAATCCATGGATAATCTCAATCGAATAATTCGAAGAATCGAGAAAGTGGTGAAGTATTTCCAGACATAAATCGTTTAATCAATCAGGATCAGCTTCAATACCATGTAATTGTACTAATTCCTGTAATTCAGCACTTTGTTCTTGATCATCTAAATCTAATTCTTTAAGAGATTTCACGACAATTGTAAGACTCTCAATTATAGCCCGAGGATATTCTAAGTCTTTGGATAAATCAAGGGATTCTCTACAAGTCTTCAGAGCATTTTCAAAATCTTCCATTGCGAAATATGTTTTACCAATATTGATCAATGCTATACAATATCTTTGTTTGTTTTTATCTTGATTATGCAATGATAGAAGTTGATTAAAAATCTCTAGACTTTTGTCAAATTTCCCTTGCTTCCGATAGAGGCGAGCGAGATCATTCTTACGAGCAGGGTCGTATCTTCCTGTCCATTTGCTTAAGTACATCTTGTTTAATGTTAAAATTTCAAATTCCTCCAACCTATTTTGTTTAAGCAGGACTTCTTTCTTTAATGAAGCGAATGATCTTTCGAGTGAGCGTAACTCGTCCTTATTGTATCTGTGTAAATTCATTCTAACTTCGACCTGATCAAACTCTATTGCTAAACTTGGATTCATCCTAAAAATTAACTTCAATCTTAGTAAATATAACCTTATTTTCCAATAATCAAACTCTGGACTTAATTCAGAGTCGATTTCTTCAACCAATCTCAAAGATTCTTCATAACCAAGTATTTTGCTGTCACTAAGATAAGCCAACATTGTATTGAAATAAAGTTTATCTTTGGGTTCATCCTTCATTAACTGGAATGCTAATTTCGAGTGTTCAAACTCGGTCTTGGCAGTTCCTTCTGTTTTCATCCCTGTTTTTGCCATATTCGCAATTGCTCTTTCTCGAAGACTTCTACTCTCCCAGTAACTAGAGTAGATTTCTTGACGAAACTTAGTTGATTGAATTTGTTCTCCGATTTGGTTTAAATCAATACAGTACTGATACTTGTCTTCTAATGGTAATTTTCCGAATTCAGAATCGGTTAGGAAAAGTCCGTAACCTCCTGGCTTTCCTGATTGTGTTTGATCATGAAAAGTATTGAATTTGTTAATCAGATCATACACCATTCGTTTCCTATTGATTATAGTATATGCAGTGAACATCGTGGGTATCATAGCAGGTATTATCAAAAATACTGGATAATTATCTGTATAATCTAGCGAAAATAGTTCATTAGATCGGGCTAATTCATAAGCTTCAAAAAAGCCAAGATAAGTTGTTAGATAAATTCCTGGTAACCACAAAACCATGCTTGCAGAAAGCCACCTTGAACTGTCCTCCATACCCCTCGCTTGACGATTACCAACTTGAATAATCCGGTCGTATAAATTTCTGCTCAAACCTCATACTACCCTCAATAATCGTGATGGTATAACTCGATTCTAGTTCTCAATAGAATCATAACAATCTAAGTTCTTACGATTAGTTTTCATCTTCGTTATCATCTAATTCCCAATCAATATATTTTCCAAATATTATAGGTATCGCTACGAGCCCAATTCCTAAAATGATGTAGAATATCAAAGAGTTAGAAATTCCTGTAAATGCTTGCTCAATAACTCCGTCATGAAAATATAATTGCTGACCTTCGCAAATCTTAATTTCAAAGGTATTATTATTCTGTATTGTAACAAAGTCTACACTAGAAGATTCTATTACTCCCAGAAGTATATATCCCGGAAAATCTGAACCTGAATAGCAAGCGTCCATCACAGTATCATTTTCATATTTATCATCTCCATATTGGTCACATGCTCGAAAAACATCTTCATCTTTATCAAATGAATACGCCGTAATATTAAGATCATCCCCGTAAGAAAAATCATCTGATGGTGCATAAATACGCGAATATTCATCAATTGCTTCTTGGATTATCAAGCTATTTTCATCTCCTTCATCTATCTCTATGTCTACATGCGAGATATCTTCGGCAAACTCTTCGGACAAAAACACCAACAAGATACAGTAATCAATAATAGCAATAACAATCAGAATCGAAAATGCTGTCACAAACGCTTTACCAGTTTTTTCAATACACCATTTTAGTGGAGTTGCAATGTATTTTCTTTTCCAAGACAACTCGATGTCGCTACCGCTCATGATATATTGTCAGAATTGATGCGAATAATCTTTTCTAATTCGATGCTAAGAATTCACTAGTTGCTGTAGCAAATTCTTCTTTGCTTGTCTTACCATGCATGATATTACGAATTTTTTTGGCACTTGGTAATCCCTTAGTGAATGAAACCGCATGCCCTCGCATGGATTTCAACTCTAGACCTGTGGTTTCTCTAGCCAATTCGATATAACGATTCCAACACCATCTACGAGTTGCAAATTGTTTTCCCACGTCTGAAAGATTATTCCAATCTCCATCGTGAGCAGCAATCCACGGTAGACTTTCTTCTTCCATCCATCCAAGTCCTACCTTAATTTCTCCAAACACTGAAGGTCGACCAATAGCGCCTCTACCGACCATTAAACCAGCAGCATTTGTTTGGTTCAGACAAGCACTAGCCGACACTGAATCTACAATGTCACCATTCGCTACAACTGGGAGTTCTACCGATTCTACCACACTAGTAATGTAATCCCAATCTGCAACCCCAGAATACCTCTGTTTCAGAGTTCTTCCATGTACGCATAGGCGCTGGATTCCAACTTGTTCGAGTTCTTGGCATATTTCTTTAGCGTTAAATTCGCCTTGCCCTGTTCCTAAACGCATCTTTGCAGTGACCGGAATATCAACTCTATCCACGACTTCTTCACACATGGAGACTAGGTTTTTCGGATCACCCATAAGAGCCGCACCTGCACATATTTTAGTGATTTTAGGAGCAGGGCACCCAAAATTTAGATCGATAATATCTGCACTATCCGATAATAATTCTGCGGCCAAAGCCATATCATCGGTTACCCCACCAAATATTTGAGGAATAAAGGGATTTTCTGCTTCACAAGTTTCCATTTTTCTCCATGAGGTTGCAGCATCACGGGTTAGCGCTGTCGAATTAGTAAATTCTGTTATTGTGAAATCGGCCCCGCATTCTTTTGCAAGAAGTCTGTAAGCCAAATCGGTTACTCCAGACATTGGTGCCAAAAATAAGGGACGAGCTTCGCCATCCCATTCACCTGGTTTAGGCAAGATGAAATCGCTCATCTCACATCACCCTAGAGGGTTAAAGTGTCAGAAAGTAGATTCCCAGTCTTCAAGGTCCTGAGCCTCAGCCCATGCCTCGTCTGTGGTTTCTCCACGTGCTTTCAAAACCTCACGTGCTAGAATCCAGTAAAGAAGTGATAGTGAACGGCGACCTTTGTTATTTGCAGGTAATGCAAGGTCGACATTTCTAAGATTGTTGTTTGCATCACAGATGCCGACGATTGGTAGTCCAGAATTGACTGCTTCACGAAGTGCTTGCTGGTCTGCAGCAGGGTCGGTAACCATTAGCATATCAGGCTCAACATATGAACGAAGAGCAGGATTGGTTAGGCTGCCTGGAATAAATCTTCCAACACTCGCACGGGCACCGATTGCTTCTGCGAACTTGCGTGCTGGGCGCTGTCCGTATTGGCGTGCACTTACTACCATGATGTTAGCAGCATTATAGCGGCATAGGAATTGAGCGATTGAACGAATACGACTATCGGTAATTTCAATGTTCAAAAGGTATAGTCCATCTGCGCGAACTTCCGAAATAAATTGTGCCATATCTGCACTCTTTTGTTGAGTTCCGATATTCACAGCATGGGTCTCGTAGGTCTCACGGTCGATGAGAAGTTCAGTCATAGCATTAACTCCAGCATTCGGGCCACCATCCACCCCTAAATAACCGCTTCGTAGTAAGTGAAATCGATTACAAGGCGCAGTACTACGAAAACGTATCAATCGGGTAGGGATAACCTTGATTGCAAATCAACTACACGGGGTACACTGGGAGGGGTAAATATAGTCGCTGATTCTACTGAAACTTTTGCTATCGCAGAAGAAAGTGATGATGGGTTTTGGAGGGATAGTGATGAAAATGCACTCCATGTTTCTGCCAGTGATTTAGAAAGACATGCTTATTGTCCACTCTCATGGTCTTTGGCTAGAGATGGTGTCACTGGACGTGGTGAAGCGATTAATGTCGGACGGAAAAAACATGCTGAAATCCACAGCAAGGTTAGCGAATTTAAACAGAAGCAAAATGAATTACGTCGTGCATTAGTAATCTGGTCTTGGTGGTTTGCTATTGTAATTATTTTCACTCTTGATTCTATTATTTTTACAAATATTTCTGATGTAAATACCCCTGTTGATATTTCTAAATATCTAACTTTATTAGCAGTTATTTGGCTTGCAATCGGCTTAATCGCGATTTATATTCCATGGAGGAAATGGTTGAACTATCCAATTGAAAACAGAGATGGTTTAGATGAATCAAGTGGCTTAGACAATGCTAATCTTCCACATGCAATCGAACCCTACGGATTCATCGGAGGATGGGGCCAGGGTGGAAAAGTAGAGGCTGGATTATTGATTGGAGCCACTATATTCGGACTACATGCAATCGGCCTAATTTGGGCTGATAATAAACAACAGGCTGGCTTTATTCTGGTTGCTGTTGCGATGTTTTGGACATTGCTTGCATCATGGCAACTACAACGCGCACTGCTCGCTGACAATGCTCTAGAAGTTGCAAGGATTAATGCTGGTATCAAAGAAGATGTGGATGTCGTATATTCTGATGATGAGACGACTGCTGGTATCCTAGTTGATAATTTCACAGGAGTGCGCGGTAGGCCCGATCAAATTGTAATTGTTGAAGGTGAGTTCATTCCAGTCGAACAGAAAACTGGAAAAATTCCAGATAAGCCACACAAATCTCACAAAATGCAACTTCTAGCCTACTTGCATTTAGTAGAGTCAACAACCAATAGAAAGCCACCATATGGGGTCTTGAGATATGGAACTGAAAATCTCCATACAATAGAATGGAATGACAATAGTAAACATGACCTATTCTCTGCTGTTAAAGAGATTCAACGCTTGATGACAGAGGGTGGGGCTGAAAGAAATCACAACAGGATTGGTAAATGTCAAAATTGCTCACGGAAATATGCCTGTGATTCGAGTTTAGCTTGATCAATCATAAGAGCATGTTTTATCGGGTGGATAAATCCAGCACACTCTATCGATCTTAACAATTACTTGGAATGAATCTTTGTACAAGCTGAGTACTTCTTCGCCATAACCTCTAGCATCAACACTTAGAGTCCAAGTTCCTACAGCGAGAGGTTGTTGGAATGTTGCAACCATCTTTCTTTCGGTTTCAGTAATCTCCTCAACCCAAATATCTGTTCCATCAGAATCTGTTAAGGTCGCTCTAACATAACGAACTTCAGTTGGAACACCTGGAATAAATAATTCCAATGGCATTGCAGCAGTGATATACGCAGTGATTTGTGTAACATTAGAGTCTACTTCAAAGTATGACATATTAGAGTAGGAAGTAGTTTGTGTAACATTAGTAATATCTGTGACAAAAATATGTTCAATGTTTATTGTTTGTTTAACATCATCTGGGTATGCCTCCCCACGCATATCTTCCATAAATTCACGAGCAGGTACCAGGCCGATACAACCCATGCTTGATGCCATCAAAATAGACAGCATGATGACGGCTGACATTGAATGGTTGGGTCTCATCAATGCCCTCCACTATACACCAATCTATCAAACACTCCCCTCGATGGTTTGAAGGGCATCTAATGTTTCGAGGGATTTGCCTGAATGAAGTCAAGAGGGTCAGCCGAGCTTACGCAATGACGAACCCTGTGAGTACTGACAGGCATTATTACTCAAATTTAGCACCACATGTTGAGCATTCATTCGCTTCTGCAGGAATATCTGCTCCACATGCTCCACACTCGGCAGTCTTGGTTTCTTTCGACTTACGACGTACACCTCTGCGGCGCTTTGTTTCAGCGGTTGCCGCGGCTACTGGGTTTACTTCATCATCTTCATCATCGAATGAGAAATCCATCGCTTCTTCAGGTAGGACATTTCCTGCAAGTGATCTGTCTTGAATTCCCATGCCGATGTGAACTTCATCACCAGGCATTACGCCTTCTTCACCAGTTATTTCGAATAGTCTTCCGCGTATTTCTGCATCACTAGCAGTTAATTCGCTACCATCATCTATGTGGGATTTGATATCCTTTGCATCTAATATTGCATCGATATTGTGGCCTTCGAATGTTTCTTCCATGGTTTTTAGATTGGTTGTAACTGTTGCAAGTGCCTCTTCATCATCAAGATTAGATTCTTCTTCAGCAGCAACTTTACGGTCGTATGCAGCTTCAACATCAGCCTCAGCCTTTGCAATACTTTCATCCCAATTACCCTCTAGATCTTCAGCATCATAACCAAATTCTTTGATGGCTTCATCAAAGCCTTCATATCCGGTTGCATGAATATCTTCAGGGTCGATTTCTTCTTCATCGACAAGGGCTACTGTCTTTCTTTCAACGACTCTTTGTTCACGCTGCTCAAAGTACTTCGAAACATCCTGAGGAGTCCCACAATATGGGCAATTGGATAACAAATCTGGAACTGGTTCGCTACATGTTTCACAATCGTGGAATTGCTTTCTGGCTTTCTTAAGATTGAAAGAACAGGAAGGACAACGGTCTTCATCGCCATCGAGTTCTCCATCACACGCTGGACAATAATCAAAGATATCTCTGTCAACATCTTCTTCGGTTTCTCTAGTTAGAATCACTGCAGCGATTAATACCGCTATCAGAATTAAACAAATTAGAGCGATCATTCCGGCGGTTTGTATTGTCATGTTACCGGCTTCATCTGCTACATTAGAACTAGATTCTTTCGAATCCCAATTCCATGTTTGGGTTGAGCTTACCTTGTTGTCACTTGGTATAATATTGATATTTGTGAATGGAGCTTTTGCAGTAAATGTGCAAGATACTGTCAAGAATTCTCCGCTTTCAGTAACAGACAGTTCGATTTCTTCGAACACTTCTCCCAGTTCATTTTCACATGAATAATTTACAGCACCTGTTTCTTGAGCTGCTAGATTTATTGAAACAGTATAGTCATCTCCAGCCATTAATGGGAAATTTGCTGCTTCGCCATCTGAATCGACTAATGATATTGAATTCTTTAACCATACCAACCTTAACTGAGCTGTTACTTCGATGCTGCCATTAGCTATTGAGTTCAATGGATTAGCATCATATGAATTTGAGAGAGGAACCCACTGAGCAGAAAATTCTGCTTGGTGCGCACCGCTCTCTGTCGGAAGAGATTCTGACCAAATGTATGTATCTCCAGCTTGGATTGTGATAATAGTTTGACTACTTTCGCTAACAATTTGGCCTTCCCATGTATAGATTAGACGACCTTTGACCTCTATTTGTCCTGAATTGATTATGGTCACTGTCCAATCGACATTACTTCCACTGATTACTGAAGTTTGTGAAGGAGATGCGTATGGGTCTACAGAAACATCTGGAACTTCGAATTTATCAAAGTAAGCTATTGCTTGATCATTATCGGTTGATTCTTGAATAAAACTCGCAGTTTGATAAGGGTCGATTACCGCCGAAAGTTGGTGATTACCTGGCGCCAAAACCGAGACATAATCGTAGGTTATGGTAAATGTCCAAGCTTGCTGTGCCACAGCCCCTCCACTAATATTTACATTGAATGTAGGTAATGGTAAATCTTGTCCAGTACTATCCTTGATGACGATTTTCATCGGCACTTCTGTTAATCCACTGCCTCCACTTCTTTCCAATGAACCCGAAACAATCCATGGGCCTTGTAATGCACCTGATTCGGATTCAACCGAAATATCTCCTGCATGGTAAATATCCATTCTTGCTGTAACAGAAAGTGATGAGGTGAATACATTGTTTTCATCAGCCTCAATCACTGCATCATCTAAATCAACTGTGACTGAGAAATCATGATTACCTGAAGAGGGAGCGAGCATCGAATGATTTACCCAAATGCTTCCCCCTGCAGGGATTGCATCGACATTTACAATTTCACTTTGGGAGTCTAAATCTAATTGTAATCTACTAGCTGAAGCATCTTCAGAACCAGTATTACTAACCTCGGTGGAGATTAATACCGCATCGCCAGAATTAAGAGACTCCGGACTGCTTGTGAGATTTGTTACTTCTAAATCTGCAAGACCATTTACTATGATCTCAGAGTAAAACATCTGCTCACCAGACCCTGCATATTCATAGGTAATCCAAACCTTATGTTCACCAACTGTTAATCCTGATTTAACTTGCTCAACATCAACAGTTTGTTCAGCAGGGATATCTACTGTATCGGCTACAATGAGTTTGTTTGATGCAACACCATTCCAATAAAACTTGTACAGTACATCGTCTGCAGCGAAATTATTGGAATTATATAGTGTTAGACGAATTGTGATTGAGCCCCCTTCAACCGGCTCTGAAGGCGAAATTGAGACTGTGGATGCTGAAGCCTGAACTCCACCACTATCTTCGGCAGTTGATGACAATGGTACTACTGCAAGAACCATCATTGTCAGGATGAGAGTGGTCAAAAATGGTCTTGCCATGTACACGAGAGGTAAGGGGTAGCACTTGAAACAACCGACTGTGGAGACTGTCACGGTTGTGTATTAACAATAGCCAACACACCCCGAAGGGGGGTGTTGCAATGCGAGCATTCAAGGGCGAGTGGTGGTGTCACATGGTTGATGAGGCGGTTCATATCTACAATTCTGGTCGTAGTCATCATGGCTATTGGACAGAGTGGTGAGGTACTACTACTGGATTCAAAATTAGTAAAAGCGGCTGATAGCGAACTTACTATTTCCTTTTCTAATGGCCCAGCACAAAATCAAAACGTCAAGGGATTATTCACTTTGAGTTTCGCTTCAAGTGGTAATGGAGCAATCTCTAGTATTGTAATTGATATCTCGGCAGATGGGAATAATTGGTCATCTGTGGCCAACCTGACTACTACGCCTTGGCTGACGCATGTCGATACGAATGCATATGCAAATGGAAGTTGGACTTTCAGAGCACGTGCTTGGGATTCTGATGTTGGAAATCATACATTGTGGTTCACCAGTGGAAATTTCAATATTGTCAATCAGGTTCCAGTAATCACATCATTTGAACTTTCAAATTCGGGAGTCGGCAGTGGAAATTCGGCGATTGACCGTGCGTGGTATTCCTTACCCGCAAATGGAACTCTCGGGTTCACATGGACAGCAACTGATGATGACTTGACCCATGCGAGCCTAGCAAATGCACCAGGACCCGGCACACCTAGTGATGATGGCCCAGGAACTATCTCTAATGGCTGGGATTGGAATACCGGAGCGATTGCAGAAGGAACATACAACCCTCGCCTTACAGTATGGGATGGATCAGGATTGTCTGCTAGCAAAACTATGTTTATTGGAATTGATCGAACAGCTCCTACAATGTCATCACCGACAATTGGTGAAGGTGGAGATTGGAGCGATAGTACTAGCGTGACTATTTCTGGGCTAGATTCAGCAGCAGATGATGGATCGGGCTCTGGTGTTGATTATGTACAAATTTTGCAGGACGGCATATGGACTGATGTTTCAGCAGCGAGTACCACTCTCAATTTCGAAGAAGGTGAACATATAATTTCAATACGCGCAATCGATATTGTTGGAAATATTGGCGACTCTATTGATGTTGATGTCAAAGTAGATGTCAGTGAGCCGGAGGGAATAGGCTGGACTGTCGATGAGTTGACTACAAGTCTTGTCGGTTCTGTAAATATTTCATATGCGGCTCAAGATACTGGTTCTGGCCTCGACTTAGATAATTCAAAAATTCAATATGGATTTGATTTGAATGGTGTTGGAGCAACCCCTGATCAATCAGGAAGGTGGATCGATCTTGGAGTTACTGGCCTAGATGGTACAGTAGGTCTATCTTCTTGGGCTACAAAATCAAGACAATACTTGATGTTACGAGCAATCGTTACTGATGATGCTGGAAATCAATTAACTACAATTCCTAATGCATTCCAAGTCCTACCTGGGTTAGACTTATCATGGAATTTAACAGAAACTAATGTTGACAGATTAATAGTTAGACCTGGAGATACTAATGGGGATATTGTAATCACTAGTCGCTTAGAGGCAAATCAAGCATACGGAGGTGCCGTAACAGTATACCTTCAATCAGCACCTGCGGACCGTAGCGCAGATATTGATTGGACCACAATGCAAACTATTGTTATTGAAAATGGGAACCTATCCGATGAATGCAATTGTGAAGTAATGGTTTGGGATTATGTAGTCCCAAATACTGGACAGTGGGATCTAAGATTGGTTATCGACCCGTCAAATAATGTCGATGAAAGAGACGAATCAAACAATAATCATCACCTAATGGTGACTGGAGCAAGCGTTAGTGGAGTCGGAGTTGTATCTTCCTTTGCACCAGGAATAATTTCCATATTAGCAGTTGGATTTGTAATCGCTTGGTATCAGAAGAGAAGGGTCACTCCTCCTCCCAGTTGATTTCTTCATCCTCTGCTAGTTCCATCATCTCATAAACGGCATCTCCGTCTTCTGGGTTTACTTGGGCTGCTTTCAATCGGCGATTGCGCCTTTGCGTAACTTCAGCAAGTCCAGGAACTAAATCAACAAATTCTTCTGATTCAGGAGATGTTTCTTTGGTTTCGATATAATCGATTGAACGAGATTCTATTCGGTTTTTTCTGCGTTCCCTTTCGAGATATTTGATGACTGTACCGTGTTCACTACCACTCGCTAGCATCTCAATCGCTTGCCGTGCACTAATTAATCCAGAACCTTCGCCTACAAGAACAACTGTCGACTTGTAAATTGAAATTTCAGTACTGGTATGCTGTTCAATCATTTTTCGGATTTTACCTTCGGAGCCAATAATTCTTGCACGAATTCTACGTTGTTGATTCGATCTCTTACCGACATGGTCTCGTAAATCTACAATTTCAAAAAACCAATCATCCTGAAGTAATTGAATCGCTCTACCTGGTGCCATTCCCCGGCCAACTGCCTTGATTACATCTGGTAATTTTAGTGCTTTAACAGGGTCATATCCGCCTGCTTTTGGCCATGTAACTTCGATATCTC
>Ga0315321_10000617_pt1 | contig 26776 bp, 17 predicted proteins | sample M180m21515metaG_FD_203464 | JGI IMG/M metagenome (GOLD analysis project Ga0315321, IMG submission 203464) | Ammonia-oxidizing marine archaeal communities from Monterey Bay, California, United States - M1 80m 21515 | ecosystem: Environmental > Aquatic > Marine > Intertidal zone | place: USA...
ATTCACCGTAGCGATCAATGGAATTACGATTTGCCGACGTCGCCACTGTTGATGGATTTGTCCGTGGACGGTCAACACATACCAGCGGTCATTCAAAATACCAAACAGGGGCTGATTTTTGCGCTTAATCGTGAGACTGGCGAGCCGATTTGGCCTATCGAGGACCGACCGGTTATTCAAACTGAAGTGCCGGGTAATTACACCAGTCCAACCCAACCTTATCCAACCTGGCCAGAACCGGTCGACCCTATTGTGTTGAACGGTATTACAGAAGAATTTGTTGTTGACTATACGCCAGAGTTGAAAGAACAGGCGCTTGCCATTCTCGATGATTACCGTATCGGTGGGCTTTATGTGCCGGCCCTCCCTGTCACTTATCAAGGAGAGCACATTAATAATGTGGGTTGTGTTGGTGGTGGCAATATCATTCCCCATCCACCAGTCGCCGATCCAGTTAATGGGTTAATGTTTAACTCCCACCGCCGTACCTGTATTGCTTTAGGATTCATGCGGCCCAGCAATGGTATTGATCGCGATAATCCTAACTATCCAGAGCCGGGAAAGGGTGGAGCAACGCCCAATAGGACGCCTACAACAGGAGTGACTGTGGCGGATTGGATGCCGGGCAGCGGCGGTGGTCTGCCTACTATTGATGGCTTGCCACTGTACAAACGCATGAATAATCAGCTAACTGCTTACCAGATGAATCAGGGTGAGAAAGTTTGGTCTATTCCAATTGGGGAGACGCCAGAGTCCATCAAGAATCATCCATTGCTTCAGGGAGTTGATGTGCCTAATAGTGGTGGGGCTGGGTGGTCTATCCAGATGGTGGCTGGTGATCTGCTGATTCAAACGCGGGCGTTAAGTCAAGGTATGGCACAAATGGAGCCAGATGCCCCTCTTACTCTTAATGCTAGGGATAAATTTACTGGAGAACTGCTAGCTCAGGTGCCACTGCCGGCGCCAGCTCAGTACGGTATGATGACTTATATGCATGACGGGGCGCAGTACATTGTTGTCCAAATTGGTAGTTCCCGTACTGATTTTCCGGGAGCCTTAGTGGCCTATCGACTCGCCGATTGAGTTGTGGTTACATTGGCGAATACATCAGTGAATTTATCACTGTCTGGGGCCTGAACTCGCAGTAGGTGCTCGCCGGATTCGACGAAAGTGATTTCGGTAGAAGCACTTCCATCAACCACTTCTGAAAACATGGACTCAGTTACAATGTTTGCTGGGCTGCGCCAATAGACTTTAGTGCGGGCAGCAATAAAATTTAAAAGGTCTCATAAAAACCATGAAGCAATTAACCATAAGACTACGCAGTCGATTGCTCATCCTGCTGTCTATTATTTTGACTGGGCTATTTGTTAGTCAGCAATCTATGGCACAAGATGATGGCGATCATGCATATACCTCCGAAGCAATTTTGGCAGGTTTGAGCGTTTATAACCGGCAATGTGCATTGTGCCATGGACCGAACGGAGCATCGGTAGATGGGGTTAATCTAAGTAGAGGGGTTTTCCGTACGGCCATTACAGATGATGACCTGCGTTCTGTTATTTCCGAAGGAGCGGCGGAAGGGCGCATGCCATCCTTCGTACTCAATGCTGAAGAGCTTAATGGTGTGGTTGCCTATATCAGGGCCGGGTTTGACCCCGAGGGTATTTCCTCCGGTCAAATTGGCGACCCTGCTCGCGGGAAGTTGCTGTTTGAAGGTAAAGGGGAATGTGCAGATTGTCATCGAGTAAATGGAGTGGGTCCGAGAATTGCTCCTGATCTTAGCAATATTGGCGCCATCCGCTCACCCACTTCGCTGCAACGTAATATTGTTGACCCTGCGGCAGCGTTATTGCCTATTAATCGACCGGTGCGATTGGTAACTAGAGATGGTGAGACGATCACCGGACGCAGGCTCAATGAAGACAGCTACACGGTACAGCTAATCGACTCTAAAGAGCAGCTACGGTCTTTGCGTAAGTCTGATCTGATGACGTATGAAATCAGTGATGTTCCTTCCAAGCAACCCACAACTCTTTCCAGTGATGAAGTAGCTGATGTGGTTGGTTACCTGCTTACTCTACGAGGTCAGCAATGAATTTTTTTAAATCTTTAATTCTTTCCTCATTCTCTGCTTTTGCTTTGTTTTTGAGTGTGTCTTCCATTGCGCAGGTTTCTTACGAGCAAATTCTCAAAGCAGCCGACACACCAGAAAACTGGCTAACCTATAACGGTGGTTATTCTTCGCAGCGTTACAGTGCGCTGGATCAGATAACTACAAGCAATGTTGACGACCTTCAATTGAAGTGGACGTTACAAAATCAAGTGTTCGGAGCATGGCAATCCAACCCCATTATTGTTGATGGCATTATGTATGTTACGGAACGGCCAAACACTGTGATGGCAGTGGATGCTGTTACTGGTCGGATTTTCTGGAAGTATAGACATGTTCCTGCAGCTAATGCGGTTGTTTGTTGTGGAGCCAACAATCGCGGTGTCGCCATATTGGGCGACATGGTGTACATGGGCACTTTGGATGCGAGATTGATTGCTATAGACCGTATCAATGGACAACCACTCTGGAATGTAGAAGTGGGTGATGTGGATTTAGCCTATTCAGTGACCATGGCGCCATTGGCAGTGAAAGATAAGATAATAGTTGGTGTTGGCGGTGGTGAATATGGTATTCGTGGATACGTTGTTGCTTTCGATGCTCTCACTGGCGAGGAGGCGTGGAAAACCTATACTATCCCTGGCCCCGGCGAAGCTAACCATGACAGTTGGGAAGGTGATGATTGGGAGCACGGTGGTGCGCCGATTTGGATTACTGGATCATTCGATCCAGCATCTAACCTAACTTATTGGGGAGTTGGAAACCCTGGCCCTGACTGGAATCCATCTCAGAGGCCTGGTGACAATCTCTATTCCGACTCGGCGATTGCCTTGGACGCTGATACCGGTGAATTGAAATGGTATTTCCAGTTCACCCCCAACGATGCTTATGATTATGACTCGGTGCAAGTTCCTGTGTTAGCAGATATGGTTTGGCGCGGTGTCCCCAAGAAAGTGATGATGTGGGCTAACCGAAATGGCTACTTTTATATTTTGGATCGTACTACGGGTGAATTCCTAGAAGGTAAGCCCTACGTTCATGTTAACTGGTCTAGCGGGCTTGACGAAAACGGTAGGCCTATTCAAACCCCGCAGCCAGAAGGTATGCCTACCTATCCAGGAAACCAGGGAGGTACTAACTGGTACGCGCCTTCCTATAGTCCGCGCACGGGCCTGTTTTATTTCACTGCCTGGGAAGGTTATGCAACTATCTATCATGCGGAAGAATCTGAGTATGTGCCAGGTGAGGCTTTTTACGGTGGTGGCTTTTCGGTTTTGGCACCAGCACCTGATGCACCGACAATTCGTATTGGTCGCACCAATCCAATTAACACTTGGACAAATGAAGTTGGCTATACTTCCGTTAAGGCGATGGATCCACAGACCGGTGAAGAGGTTTGGTCTTATGAACAGTTTGATGTCAGTGACAGTGGCATCTTAACTACCGGAGCTGATTTATTGTTCACCGGAGGGCGGGAAGGTTATTTCCATGCTGTCGACGCAAGGAGTGGAGATCTGCTATGGAAGGTAGGCCTAGGTGGACAGATCGTAATGGCGCCAGTGACTTATATGGTTGACGGAGTTCAATATGTATCGGTCATTTCTGGAAACTCGCTCTCAACTTTTGCGCTGCGGAACCGTTAGCACAGCTTGCCTGCATGCAGGCATTTAAACAGCTTATCCCCATGCAAGAATAGGATTATATTCTTAAGTGATTGTTTAGGAACAACCTGATTCCACCGGGCATGGATATGACAGTTGTTATGCGCCGTAACATGAAAGTGTGGGGGCTGTAAGCAGTGTTGAGAGTACTGCTTTTTATCAAACATGTCTTACCTGTTATATACACCGCACTTCACACTTGAATCCTGATAGTTGAAGAGGGCTATCCAAGCTTATGGTGTGCTTCCGGCTGTGAACTCAGCAGGCCGCAGCAACACCTAATACTCAATACCAGAAAGCTTAGGTGTTGCATGAGCAGTTACGGGGCCGAAGTGATCTCGGCTATAGCCGTATTTTGTGCTCTTACTTAAGAGCCTGATAGACCATGGTTTTGAATCTTGCTCGGATATCAGATGTGCTGGGTCGAATCTGGGACATGAATATCGCAAACAGGTTTTCGCTTGGATCAAGCCAGTAAGAGGTACGAAATGCACCACTCCACTCATAATTGCCTACTGAAGCCAACTCACCAAACTTGCCGAGATCATTGGTTATTAAGAAGCCCAATCCGAAATTGGGTACTTGGTCGCCATTTGAATCGATGCGAGCTGTGCGCATGAGTTCCACGGACTTGCGACTCACAATTCTCGCGCCATCCAATTCACCTTCATTTATCAGCATTTGCAGAAAACGCGAGTAATCATAGGCCGTGGAAGATAAACCAGCCCCCCCAGAGAAGTAACTCTGTACCTCCCCAATCGGGAAAAGCGGGTTATCAAGTTTCATATTGGATTCATTTCCACGGGAAACAACCAACTCTTCTTCTACTTCAGCGTAAAGTGTAACAAGACGATCAGACTTGGATTTTGGTAAGTAAAATTGGGTATCCTGCATACCTAAGGGAGTAAATATTTCCTCGATAAAAAATTGATTCAAAGTTTTACCGCTGACCACTTCAATAAGGTAGCCAAGCAAATCGGTGCTAAGGCCATATTCGTAGTCTGAACCGGGTTCAAATAATAACGGCTGCTTAGCCAGCAGCTTCATTTGGCTGGCCAGAGTAATGTCTTTGCTAGTCGGGCCACTTATTATTCCGGCATCAATATAGGACTGCTGCACACTGCTGGCGTAAAACGGATAACTAATGCCTGAGGAGTGGGACAGTAGATCAACGATCTTGATCTGCTTGGTTGCCGGGACTGTGGCGGACACATCACCATTGGCATCCACCTCCGAGACCACTGTCATATCGGCATACTCGGGAATGTATTTTGAAACCGGGTCATTTAGTTGGAAAAGCCCACGTTCGTAGAGAATCATTACCCCCACTGACGTGATTGCCTTGGTCATCGATGCAAGGCGGAATATGCTGTCTTTTTGCATCGGTGTTTGCGATTCCATATCGGCAAAACCGAAATTCTTGAAATAAGCCACTTGTCCGTTCCTGACAATTAGAGCAACCGCACCAGGAATTTTTCCACTGTCAATTTCAGCATTGATCGTTGTATCAATTTTGTCCAAGCGTTCCTGAACAAAGTCAGTGCTGTCTAAATCTGGACCTGATAACTGTGCCCATGCAGTGTTAGTTGTCAGAAACAACAGGGCGATTAAAAAAGACGTTTTTCTCATTTCTTTCTCCGTTAAGCGGTTCTTTGTACGCAAGCCGCATTAAAAATTTAATTCGGAAAACAAAGAACTCACAGACTTCCTCACAAACAGAAAAAGCAGGCCAAGTCCTTTGACTAGCCCGCTCTTTTGCCAAGAATAATTGCTATGGGATCAAGCGCGGAACGAAACGGGTCATACCCTTAAACACGCCTACATCCCCAGCATAAATATTGCCATCTTTATCGGCAGTAACACCTTCACCCATTGCCCCAACACCACCCATACCAGATGGCCGGACTAGGGAAATATGTTCTGGAATAAAGTACAAAACCTCTCCGTTTCGGGCATTACCAATCCTAACTCCCTTTCTCCAACCTCCAGGGTTGTAGTTTTCGTCAGATTCAGAGTCGATGGCGTACAGCATATCGTTAGTCGGATCAATGTGAATTCCTGAAATCCGGCTGAACTGGTACCAAGTGTCTAACCACTCTCCATCTGGGGTAAAGATCTGGATTCGGTTATTGCCACGATCAGTAACAAACAAACGACCCTTCGAGTCCATTGCGAGGCCGTGGGGTGAACGAAACTGGCCATCATCCCAGCCATATTCACCAAATTGACCTATGTACGTACCGTCTGGTTCCCACATGGTAATTCGACTCTTGGTATCGGGACCCGGTTCATTTTGAAACTGGGCCCTATGACCTTCACCGATATAGATCCGACCATTGGGTGCCACCAAAACATCGTTTGGTTCATAGAGATGAGTAGGAAGGTCGCCAATTTCACCTGGCGTACCAATAGTCATTAATAACTCACCATCTGGACTAAATTTCAGTACTGCATTACCTAAGTTGGCAGCAGCAGGATTGGCATCAATCTCGTTTTGCCTAGCGAGTCGCGCATCGGCAATCCACACATTACCCTCATGATCTACATCGATGCCATGTGGCCAAACCATGTGACCAGCACCGAACTGCTTAACAACTCGCCCATTCGGGTCAAGCTTGACAATGGGATTGATATCCGGAGTCGTGGCACACTGATTGGTGCCACAGCGATCTCCTGCCCAGATGTGCACACCATCCACATCCACATCCACAGCACTGACAGAACCCCAGCTACGGCCATCTGGTAAAGAACCAAAATCACGCTCAGTCACATAGGGGTTCGGTAAATTATTAACCGCACGCTGACCTGCATGGGCAACTGGCTTGCCTGTTTCTGCCATTGATCCATCAGTCTGTGCCATTGAGTTTGATTGGGCCATTACTCCCGTGGATGCCAAAGAGAACACAAGTCCCATCGATCCAGCTTTTATTAAAGATTTTATCTTGAGCTTATTGCTTATAATCACTGTGGGTTGGTTCTCCTGATATTTTGGAATCACGGACATACTACTAATTACACTAGTATAATTAAACTAGTATTTTTGCTCTAATTTGTTCGTAATGGTGGCAGTAGCGGATGTTGGTGTTAAGCTAAATATGTTTCATGCCTTTTCAGCAAATATTCATACATATACTAGGTATTGAGGGGCGATGACGGGCCGGTATTCCTTGCGGGGCGCTAAGTTTCTACAAAAATAAATATGTACATTCCCCAAGGCCGATTATACAATTGAATAACTATTTGTATCCGTTTTGAAACCAGCCGAATCAACGCAGTTTATCAGAAATAAGAGACAACGCCATGAAAACTAATATGAGCCGGATCCCCCATTACATACTCTGTATTTTCACCATCGCTACTGGCAGTGCCGCGTTTGCTCAATCTGGCTACCAGGCATCACGAACCATCGATGGGCAGCCTGATCTTCAAGGTGTGTGGGCCAACAACACCATCACTCCTGTTGAACGACCTGATTTGTTCGAAGGCCGTGAGTTTCTAACCGCCGAAGAAATACAGATCATTGGGCTTCGTGCCGGGGAAATTTTATCGCAGGCTGATGACGCGCTGTTTGGTGAATCAGTGATTACAGCGGCCTTGACAGGTGACACTGGCTCCAACGATCCCTCAACTGGTAACTACGATCAGTTTTGGATGGCGGAACGGAATGTGCACAATCGTACTTCCCAGATTATTGACCCGCCCGATGGCAAATATCCGCCGCTTACTGAGGAAGGTATTGCCAGAAAAGAGATGATGGCTAAGCTGAGAAATAATTCAGCTGCTGCTGGTGAGCGCTTTGAAACTCTCGACTCTTACGCGACTCTGAGTATGGATGACCGTTGCCTTAGTAATGGCGTGCCATATCTTGATCCCGGCTATAACAGTTACTGGCAAATCATACAGGCCAAGAACCATGTCGTGATCATGCAAGAGATGATTCACAACGCCCGAGTTATTCCTCTCTTCGACTTGCCCCCGTTACCCGAGTCAGTCGAGTTTTGGCATGGCGACTCGCGCGGTTATTGGGACGGTGATACCTTAGTGGTGGAAACGCGCAATTTTTCAGATAAAAGTGAATATAGTCACAACCGTGCCGATTTAAATGTTGAACGCTTTACTCGCATTGGTGAGAAGCAGTTGCGTTACCAGTTAACTTCGAACGACTCTGGTACTTACACTACTCCTTACACTCGAGAAATCATCTTTGACCATTCCGACGGAGATATTTACGAGTTTGCCTGTCACGAGGGCAATTATGCGCTGCCTAATATGTTGAGCGGTGCTCGGGAACAGGAACGAATGGCGGCTCTCGAAGAGAATTAACTTACCCTTGCCCCGATTGAGCTATCAAGGAGGGGAGAAGAGCAAACCATGTCAGTTACTCGGCCACTCATTGCTGCCTTCGGTACTGCAATATTCTTGGCCGGGTGTGCAACTACCGACAATCTCATCACCGAAGAAGGTCTGCTCAAGCCTGAGCACACTTCGGTGGTGGAGACTGAGAACGCCGCACCCGGCGAGTCCTTTTCCTCACATCAGCATCAACCTATAGTTAATCATCCAGCTGATCAAAAGACGCAGAGCTGGCAGCTCGGCGAACCTGATCTAATCGTGAAGCTACCAATGGCGTACTCACTTCCATTGGAAGGTGCCGATGTATTTCGCAGCTTTGTAATACCCAACGTGACTGTGTCTGATCGTTATGTTCATGCACTCGACTTCAGGCTCGACAACCACGAAGTTGTCCATCATGCCGAGTTTCGACTCGACGAGAGTGACACTTCATGGCAACGAAGCCAGGAGGAGCCTGAAAGTGGTTTTGAGGGTATGAACAGCACAACGGCACACTATCCTGAGGGCCATTTTGTGAATTGGGTCCCAGGGAAGCGGACCTCCAAGTTGCCTGAAGGACTCGCCTGGAGACTTCCAGCAAAAGCCGACCTCGTGGTTCAGCTACATATGATGCCGTCGGGTTTTAAAGAGGTCATCGATCCCGAGATCGCTCTCTATTTTGTTGATAAGCCTCCCGTACTGAGCTCCCAGATGGTCTGGCTTGGCTCGCGCTGGCTACCTATCGCTGCAGGTGACCCCAGCTTCATAACTCGCGATAGCTATGAGCTACCCTCTGATGTCGAAGTAATGAACATCCTGCCGCACTGTCACTATATATGTAAGGGAATAAAAGCGTGGGCGACTTTGCCGGATGGCAGTTCGCAGCGGTTGGTAAAGATCGAGGAATGGGACTTCTACAAGCAGGACGAGTTTCGTTTCAAGCCACCGCTAAATCTTCCCCGTGGCACAATTTTGTCGGTGGAGTTCAGCTACGACAACTCCGCCGACAACAGGCGCAATCCTAACGATCCGCCGCAAAACATCGAATTCGGTCCAATGTCTTCTAACGAGATGGCCGACTTGTGGGTTCAGGTCATGCCCAAAAGCGAACGCGAGAGTGTTGATCTGAGGCACGGTGTCGCTCATCATTTGGGCAAGAAAATAATTGAGAGCTTGGAACAGCAAGTTAAACTTAAGCCTAATGTTAATGGTCACATAGAATTGGCACGTTACTATCGGAGTATGGGCCAGTTGTCCGAGGCGGTGACGCAACTTCAGAGAGCATTGGAACTCGCACCCGCGAATACAACAGTGTTGGAGAACCTTGCCATCGCACTAACAGATGTTGGGCAACGTGCAGAAGCGCTCATACACTGGAAGCGCCATGTCCAGCTTGCTCCGAACGATTTGCAGGCGCGGGTCAACCTGGCTACAGCCCTTGGCTTTTCGAACCAGGTAGTGGAAGCGGAATCCCATCTGAAACGTGCCACGGAATTGGATCCCAACTTTGGGCTAGCATTCTTTAAATTGGGTCGCGTCCAATCTTATCTGGGCCGTTTCGATGACGCCCTAAGAAGTTTCCGTGCCGCATTGGCGCTTGATCCCAATGAACCGGCAGTCCTACATGCTGTAGCCCGCCTGTTGGCAACACATCCCGATCCTAGCAAGCGCAGACCTGAGGAAGCTCTTGAGCTTGCTAATCGAGCATTGAAGCATCTCCCCAGACCCGATTCTATGTCGCTAAGTACGCTAGCAATGGCACAAGCTGCAACAAGCGACTTCGAGCTGGCTGTCACCACTGCAAGCCTGGCTTTAAGTCGAGTCACATCCGCGGAGGAGAACTTGCTGACGCCTATCATCCAGCGCCAGATCGACCATTATCAACAAGGCCGAATCGAGGTTGCAAGGGCTGTAGGGGGCAAGCGGTTTATAGCTCCTGGCGAGCGCAATACTAATCGCCTACCAGGTTTGTAGTAAGGATTCTTACAGTCTTTCTATGGTCTTTTTGAAACCGGATGAAAAAAACCCTCTGTAATATAGTTCAGAGGGTTTTGTGCTGTGCAAATATTTACTTTGTTAAGGTAGTTGCGGCCCGGCTGCGACTAGAGCTTTGCCTGCGTCGTTGTCAGTAAATTTTTCAAAATTTTCGACAAACAATTTTGCCAGATTGAGTGCTTTACTGTCCCATTCACCCACATCTGCATAAGTGTTGCGGGGGTCGAGCAATTCACTGTTAACGGAGTTTACGCTGACCGGAACTGATAAGTGAAAGTATGGAAGGTCAAAGGTTTCGGTATTATCGATAGAGCCATCGAGTATTGCTTGAATAATAGCGCGAGTAGCAGCGATCGATATGCGCTTACCAGTTCCGTTCCAACCCGTATTGACAAGGTAGGCTGTTGAGCCAGCTGCTTCCATTCTCTTAACTAACTCCTGCGCATATTTCGTAGGATGTAATGAAAGAAATGCTGCGCCAAAACAGCTGGAAAAAGTCGGTGTCGGTTCGGTAACGCCGCGTTCAGTGCCTGCTAACTTTGCTGTGAAGCCAGACAGGAAGTGATACTTGGTTTGCTCCGGCGTCAACTTTGATACTGGAGGAAGTACGCCAAAGGCATCCGCTGTAAGAAAGATGACCTGTTTGGCGTGCCCACCTTTTGAGATGGGCTTAACGATGTTCTCAATATGATAAATTGGGTAGGAAACTCGAGTGTTCTCCGTCTTGGAGCTGTCATTATAGTCTATGGCTCCAGCCTCGTTAACGCTGACATTTTCCAGCAATGCATCGCGCCGGATGGCATTAAAAATATCTGGCTCATTTTCTTTGCTTAGCTTAAAGGTTTTGGCATAACAGCCCCCTTCAAAATTGAAGATCCCATCATCATCCCAGCCATGCTCATCATCGCCGATCAATTCACGATCAGGGACAGTAGACAGAGTAGTTTTTCCGGTACCTGAAAGCCCGAAGAAAATTGCCGTAGTTCCATCTTGTCCAATATTGGCCGAGCAGTGCATCGATGCTATGCCTTTTAGCGGCAATAAGTAATTCATCATCGAAAACATGCCCTTTTTCATCTCGCCGCCATACCAGGTTCCGCCAATAAGCTGTATTTTTTCGGTCAAATTAAAGGCCACGAAATTTTCTGAATTCAAACCCTGTTGCTGCCAATCGGGATTCGAGCATTTAGCACCATTCATTACGATAAAATCAGGCTCGAAATGTTCTAGTTGTTCCGCTGTTGGTCGGATAAACATGTTTTTTACGAAATGTGCCTGCCAGGCAACTTCCATAATGAAGCGTACCTTTAAATGACTGGTTTCGTTGGCACCACAGATCGTATCGACTACATAAAGCTGTTTGCCGCTAAGCCGATCAGTGACTGTTGATTTAAGACTTTCCCAAGTTGCTTGGTCGATGGGTTTATTGTCGTTCTTGCCTTGATCAGACCACCAAACCGTGCCCCGTGTTGTGTCATCTCGAACTATATATTTATCTTTAGGCGAGCGCCCGGTAAAAATTCCCGTGTCCACAGCAACTGCACCCGATTCAGTCAATTTCCCTTTCTCGTAGCCTTTTAGCTCCGGGTTGGTTTCCTGCTCGAAGAGAAATTCGTAGGATGGATTGTAGAAAATTTGGTCTACGTTACTGATGCCGTATTGACTTAAGTCTGGGGCCGCTTGCTGAGATTTTTTCATTAACATAACCTTGAAATATTACTGAGAGATGGGTACTCAATTCCCATAGCTAAATCGAAGTAATTATATTCATTTTTATAGTAATGATGTGAAAAGAAAACATCATTTACTCAATTTATATCTAATTGCCTTGTTGTTTTTCTATTTATAAAGCTTTTCAGTTTAAACTGCATTAGAAATAAGAATATAGGCCGCCAAACTGTTGTGGACATGGATAATCCAATTTGTGCACATGTGATTTCAGGAAATCTCGATATCACGGATGTTTTTTGTGGGAGTCAAAAATTATTCAGAATGCTAAAGCCTCTTTTTCATTTCCCTAAAAAACATAAAAAGAAAAACTGTGGCAATGGCACAAAAGGCCATGACAAATAATAAATAATGCCCCCAGCTAGACTCTGCTAGCTTTCCGCCGACGACATTAAAAATAGCTGATGAAATGTAACCGAACATGTCTACCAAGGTGAGCGTAAAACCAATGTGGTGTCCGCCCAAGCCAGTAATATAGACATTAACTGGCAAATACCATGCTGGAGCGAAGGTAAAACCAAACATAAAAATCAAAATAAAGCTTAAAATTTGTGTTACGTCTTCACTGAGCCCAAATGAGCTTAGCGACCATAGTAAGCCAACAGAAAGGGCGCTTAAACTGAGGCAGCCGATGAGTAGCACTCTAAGCTTTTCAAACTTTAAGTGGTCGTAAAGAAAACCAAATATCACTACAGAAAAAAGTGCTCCAAGAGGGAAAAATGCAGAGGCTTTAGCGGCATCTGCAGAGCTTAAACCGGTGGCTTCTTTTAAGTAGAGGGGGGCGTAACCTACAAAATCGTACAAAACAAATAGCATCATCATTGTTAGCGATATGTAAACAAAGCATGAATCCTTTCTTAGAGTATTAAGCCACTTTAAAAGGTCTTTTATTGTTTCAGAAAAATTTGCATGCTCAGCTTTTTCACTGAGGTCTTTAAGACCTACTTTTGTAGGGGATGATTTAATAAGATACAAAAATAGAAATGAAGCTACTAAGTAAAAAGACCCAGCTATTACAAATGAAGCTCTCCAACTAAACGCAGCAACTAAGACGCCTAATAATACTGCTGATACTGCGGTATGAATACGAGAGCTCGTTGATATGATTCCCCAGGACTTTCCATAATGCTGTTTCGGAAACCATTGGTTGATTAACAAACCAACAGAGGGCCAACCTATGGTTTGCGACACGCGCATAATGAAATGGATCAGACTAAAAAAGAAAAGGGATGAAGGTAGAGAGAAGGCCATTGTTGATGCCGCCACAGTAAATAGGCAAAGAAATAAAGCAAGCCTTCCACCAATAAGATCAGCAATAATCCCCGAGCATAACTTTCCAACTATTGAGCCTACGGCTCCCCAGGCCAAAATTTCCCCAAGCTGAGATGCGGTTAGCATTATTTCTGGGTCTTCGGACATGGCAGGACTTAAAGCGCCAATCGCATTGCGACATAGCATTGATCCGCCATAGGCCAGAAACATTAATACGAGGAGTTTCCACTGCTGATACTGTATTTTGTTATGTTCTACCATCTAGTAGTACCCTTTAGCTTACAGAAGTGAATTGATTAACAAGCTAATTAACAACCAAGTTCCACTCTACCGGTGACAACAAGCGTTGTTCACCGAACGATCGCTTCGCCTGCAATCCAATTCTATCTACAACTTCCTGGACCTCTTGAGGAGGGTTAGGAGTAAATTTCGCGATTATTATCGTGACAGTGAAGTTTAGCAGAACCCCTAGGGCCCAGCTCCTTTCGGAGGTATTCCGAGCGACTAGCCTTCTGTATTATCTGCCGTTGGCCTTAGAAAGCGAAAATAAATAATACAAAGAACCGTGAAACCAAACCCGGCGATAAGCACGGCACAAAAAATGCTCATTGCGTACAGGTCAGGTTCGTTCTTGCAAATGCAGCTACAGCCGTGTGTACACAATTGCAATTAAATCAGCTCACAACATACCGATCCTTCGAGCGCTTCTCGTTGGGTACGGTAAAAGTGGATTAATCGCTTAGGGAGTCTCTGCGTCTTTGCTTAAATGCCCGTACATTAGCTCTTCTGCAAACTCTACGCATTGAAATTCAAGCAACTGTATATTGCTTTCGAGCCGCCTATACAGGGGCATGCTAATAGTCCAGGGCCTAGTGTAGACATTGGGGTCTTCCAGGGTTGCTTCGTACATTAATACGTTGGGACCCATGTGAGTGTAACGTTCTGTCACTCGTAGTGCGTCGCTATGGTGATTTCCCGCGTGATCAAGCCATGTGTCTGGCATTTGATCCGTAACATCGATAACAAGTGAGTTGCCTTCAAAACGGCCTCGGCTGTGTCCCATCCAGCTAAAAACTGGTGCTTCAAAATCTGGCCGATTCATATAAACCATACGACTCGCGCTGGCAAATTCGTACGCCATCACGATGTGCTCTGATGACTGAATAATCTGAAACGGGGAAGGCATATAGTTAGCGCGAGGAACACCGGGCATAAAACATTTGACGATGGGGTCTAGTGCCAACCAATCTGCCTTGTTTGCCTGTTGTTGCATACGGGCTTTCGGGGTGTAGGGTATTTCATCCCCCTCAACCACGCCTAGGCCAGCGGGAATAGCACCGACAGCTCCTAATACGGCCAATGGTGGAAAATCGGCGGCATGGGGTTCGATGTTATAGTGCGCGCTACCGAGGGCCTGCCAGATGCCACTAAAATCTGGATTACCATCCGTTGTTCGTGGGATTGAGCTGCTTTCTTCAGCCTGAATGCTCGTTAAGCTTGCAACAGAAATAACTAGGAAGGGGATGACTCGATAAAAAGTTTTCGCCAGATTATTCACGCAGGTCTCCGTTGTTGTTATTTTAGTCAGGTCGCTTAACAGCGACCTGACTAAAGGTGCAGATTTTCATTCAATTATTCAATTGTATGGTTGAGTTGTAAAGATGTATATGTTTATTTTTTTCGTAGATCTTTAGCATCTTCCCAGTCATACCATTTGATGACTGCAGCGGCCCCTAATGGGGAGAACATATGGAAAGGCACGTAAGGAATTTTCTCTACTGGCAGCATCAAATCATCACGCGCAGTATCACCTTGGCACATACTGAGCTCCCGACCCATAAGAGTACCTAGTGCAAGACCGCGGCCACTGTAACCCTGTGCGGCCCAGACGCCATCGGCAAGGCGCAGAATGCGAGGGAACTGATCAGTACTGACTGCAATCCAGCCACTCCAGTCCTCGCTCCACTCGACAGATTTAATTTCAGGGTATATTTCTAACAACCGCTCTTGGGCTTCCTTTATATCGCCCCTGCCATTGAGACCCATTGAGGGGCCACCAATGCCCATGTGTATTTGACCGCTCGGAAGTCTTCTGAGGCCGGACCAGAGTTGTCGAGTATCCGTAATGAAATGGTTTCCTGGGAGAATATTGGCAAGTACATCAGGGGCAATAGGAGTGGTAGTCGCGCCCCATCCTCGAACAGGAACAAATCCTTTGTCAAGGCGTGGCCAAACACCCTTGCTGTAAGCGTTAGTGCAAAAATACAGGTTCTCGCACTCGACACTACCCTTGGGAGTCGTTACGACCCAACTTCCACTTTGCTGTTGCTGTACGTTAACTGCCGGGCTATTGGTGTATTGCCTGGATCCAAGAGATTGGGCCGTCTTGTACAGACCTTGAGCATAAGCCAACGGATTTATTGACATAGCACGTTTATCAAGTATACCTGCACGATAGTATTCGCTACCTATGAGTTGGGCGAACTCTGAAGCGTTGAGGTATTGGACATCGTGACCTCGTGACTGCCAATAATCAGCGCGCTTTTGCATTTTCTTTTCAAAGGACTTGGTGTGGCAACCATTAGCCCAGCCGCCACTATCAAAAGCCGCATTTGGTATGCTGTGACGCTTGATGAGCTCTCCGACGAGGGCGGGGCCCTGACTTAGACTGTCAATTAATTTTGCACCACGGTTCCAACCATAATGGCGAATTATGGCTTCTTCACTATTCTTGTGATAAGGCACTACTGAGCCAAAGGCGCGGCCGGACCCGCCCCAACCTGGCACCTTGGCTTCCAGTTGCACTACAGATTTTCCGGCTTCAGTAAGGTGAACCGAGAGTGAATTACCTGTAACTCCGGAGCCAATTACGACTGCGTCCGCTTGAATTTTTTCGACCAGTTCCTCTCGCTCGAACTCCGTTTGGTCTTGGACTTGGTAGCACTTTGGAATGGGGTTGGTTTCGTTGGGGATGAATGACATGTTATTTTCCGAATGTGGGTCACTTAAATATCGATTATTATCGATATTATTCATTTGTATAAAGTATACTTTTAAGGGCGAAACATCAAGGAGAATTACGAATCCCTGCGCCTGCTGAAGGCCGAAATTATCATTCAAATACTTTCGGAAAACCCCTTGCATAATTGTATGGACAAAAAGTGGTAGGGGTGCTGGAGAAGCTGGTAAGACAACGACTTAAGTGATTGAAAGCTGTCGCTGGAAGGCTTTCAATGGCATGCATTAGAGAGCAGTGTGTTTCGTGAATACAAATGTATAATATAAAGAAGAGCAACAGTTGCAAAAGGTAAAATATTAATATGGCAAATTTTGTATCTAAGCCACTAAGGCGCTCATTAACTGATGAGGTGAGGGATCACATTCGGGACTGTATCGCAGAGGGTCGATACTTGCCGGGTGAACGGCTACGAGAAGGTGCCATAGCCGATGAGCTCAAAGTTAGTCGTACGCCGATTAGAGAAGCGATTCGAATTCTGGAAGCTGAAGGGCTGATCGTAATGGAGCCCTGGAAGGGGCTTACCGTAGCAACCTTGAGTCGTAGACAGGTATCAGATTTCTATTCATATCGGGAAACAATAGAAGGCCTTGCGGCCGAGATGGCTGCGAGGGTGATTACCGATGATGATATTGAGCGCTTAGACGCTATCCTTTTGCAATTAGAGGATGAGCGCGACCACACAGGAAGTGAATTGCACAAGAAAAATGAGCAGTTTCATCAAACGATATATGATATTTCAGGGAGCCGGTTTCTTAAGCAGTCGTTAGAAGTGATTAACACGGCGAAAATATTAATATGGAAGCCCGTGTTTCCTGCACATGAACGCTGGGAACAGGCTCAAGAAGAGCACCGTAAGTTGTTTGATGCATTGCGAGCACGTGATTCGGCAGCTTCTAAGGCCGCGGCGAAAGAACATGTGCGTAGCTCCGGGCTGGCCCGTGTGGCAGCTATTGTGAGCGAAGAGCTAGAGTAATATAGCTTAGGCGTAAGTTGAGTTAGCTTGGGTCAAACCTGACATCGCTATTGAAGCAGTCTTTGCGTCGACAATATTTGAATCAATCGAAGAGTTGCAAACTAATCTGAACTGTAATGAGCACGGGCATCAACGCAGCAATAACTGCGATGATAGAACGTCGATGGTGAAAAGGTCTGGAAGGAAAGGTTGTGAATTTAACTTAACCTGATAGTCACCGAGTCAAATTCGGTAACTGTCAGATCGAGTCTAAACTACTAGTAAGATAAGTCGTGCCTATTCAGACCACAAGATTGCTTTAGTTTGCATGTAAACGCGGATTCCCTGCGGCCCTTTCTCTCGACCCAGCCCGCTTTCCTTGTAGCCACCAAATGGTGTCGATATGGATTGTTGCTTATAGGTATTGATCCAAACCGTACCTGCTTGTAGTCCACGTGCCATACGCCAGGAGCGTTTTTGATCGTTTGTCCAAACCCCGGATGCTAATCCTTGGGTAGTCTCATTGGCTTGGCGGAGTGCATCTTCCTCATCTTCAAAAGGTAGTACTACGACCACGGGGCCAAACACTTCCTCTTGGCAGATAGCGGCTTGGTTGGTCACATTGCTGATTACCGTGGCAGGGTAATAGGCGCCGGCTGCAAGCTCCCCTGATTGAGGGATTTCCCCACCGCAGAGTAGGGTTGCGCCGTCTTCAACTGCGCTGGTGACACGGCTATGCACTAAGTCGCGGTGGTGAAAGTTCGCCAGAGGACCTAAATCAGTTGATTCGCCGTCTGGGGGACCCATAACTAATTTGTTGGCGCGTTCAACTAATGCTGAGATAAACGTATCGTAAATCGAGCGCTCTACAAAAACTCTTGAGCCGGCGACACAGGATTGTCCTGCGCCGGAAAATATTCCGCTTACTACACCATTCAGTGCAGCATTGAAGTCGGCATCGGCAAAAACAATATTGGGCGATTTGCCACCTAATTCCAATATGACAGGTTTCAATAATGCGCCAGCACTTTCAGCGATTCGTTTCCCTGCTACTGGGCCACCGGTGAAGCTAATCATGCCAATGTCTGGGTGCTCAACTATCGCGCGACCCAAATCGCCGGCACCGGTGACGACTGAGAAAACGCCAGGGGGCAAGCCAGCCTGTTCGGCAATGCGCGCGTATTCCAGTGCAACGAGCGGTGTAACTTCGGAGGGTTTAAGAATTATGCAGTTACCAGCAGCGAGGGCTGGTGCGAGCTTATTTGCTTCAAGTAGAGCTGGTGAATTCCAGGGAGTGATTAAGCCGACGATGCCGATGGGCTCGCTCACCGAGATTGACAAATAGTTACCGCGTGAAGGGGTAACAGTGTCTTCTAAGGTTTCGCAAATCCCCGCATAGTATCGAAAACAGTTTGCCGCATCAGAAATCATTTTGCGGCATTCGCCGATGACTTTGCCGTTATCTTTCATTTGAATTTGGCTGAGGTTTTCGGCATCGGCATCAATCAGCTCACCCATGCGATGGAGAATTCGAGCACGTAAATGCGGCTTTAGATCACGCCAGTCAGGATTGTTGAGTGCTTGGTGAGCGCCTTTAACAGCAGTTTCGACATCGGACGCAGTGGCACCGCCAATCATTGCAATTTCTTTACCATTGGCGGGGTTGATCGTAGCAAATGGTTCGCCACTACCGGTGGTCCATTCTCCTGCGATATAAAATTTAACTATCTCGCTCACCAAATTTTCTCCTGTTGGGTAAGTGGTGTTAGTAATGAGGCTGCTTAACTAGTTTAATCATTAAGCAAGGCCCTGGTTCTTAAAATGTAAATACTTTCAGTCGTCGTTTGGTGGCAAAACACCACGAAGCAAAATCATGATAGAGTCCCACTGCAATCTTGCCTTGACTGTTTTTATTCAATTGTATAAATTAGCGTTTCTGCCTGATGAATACAAGTATTTTGTGCCGTGTCTTTGGTAAGACGGTGATGTCATTTAAGAAAATGAGCAAATACAGCAAATGAGGATATTCAACCATTGAAAGAACAAATAAAAAACGATTTTGACCCTGTCACTTTAGAAATTCTGTGGTCGAGATTAATCTCTATTGCAGATGAGTCTGCAGCGGCGTTATTGCGCACAGCCTTTTCGACCCTGGTGCGTGAATCTAATGACTTCGCTACCGTATTGATGGACGCTGACTGTAATTGCTTGGCGGAAAATACAGGTGGTATTCCTTCCTTTGTTGGTATGTTACCTAGTGCGGTGCGGGATTTTATTGACCGCATCCCTCTTGAAGAGTGGCGCCCAGGTGATTGTATTATCACCAATGATCCGTGGATTGGCTCTGGTCATTTGCCTGACATCACCATGGCGGCACCGATCTTCTACAAAGATAAGCTAGTGGCTTTCTCCGGTTCGATTGCTCATTTACCTGACATTGGTGGAGCAGGCTGGGGTTCTGATTGTAAAGAACTTGTCGAAGAAGGCCTGCGCATTATGCCGGTGAAGTTTCTTCGCGAAAATGTCGAGGATCCATTTGTAGGCGAGACGATTCGCTCAAATGTTCGTGTCCCAGACCAAGTAATTGGGGATATCTACGCTCAGGTAGCTGCGCAGCGCGTTTGTGCCAAAGGCGTTCAGCAGTTTCTTGAAGACACTGGCCTGGATGACCTCACTACTTTATCTGCGTCATTACGGGGTCGAGCTGAGCATGCGATGAGAAAGGCAATTGAAGCTGTGCCTGATGGTAGCTGGCATGCATCGGTAGATGCTGACGGCTTTGATGACGAAGAGACACATATTGAATGTGAGCTCACAATTAAAGGTTCTGATCTTCATCTCGATTTTGCAGGTACCTCGCCGCAGATAGCCCGGGGTATTAATTCGGTTTTAAAGTACACGTTCTCCTATGCAACTTACCCTATTAAGTGTGCCCTCGACCCTGATAGCCCACGTAATGAGGGTTCGTTTCTGCCGGTTACCATATCCGCTCCTGTAGGAAGCATACTTAACCCGACCTCACCTGCGCCAACCGCAGCGCGTCATTTAACCGGCCATTTTTTGCCAGGTGTTATCTATAGATGCCTAGCGCAAATTGTGCCTGAAAAAGTGAGTGCGGACTCAGGCAGTTCACCGACATTACGTACGGTCTATGGTGGCATTGATCGCGAAGGCAATCGATTCAATCAAGTGTTATTTGCTTGTGGTGGACTAGGTGCGAATCATCGCATGGATGGCTATGCCTGTACGGCATTTCCTTCGAATACCGGCGTCGGTAGCATCGAGGCGCTGGAAAGTGCATCACCTTTGCGTGTTTGGAAGAAAGAATTGGCGCCTGATTCTGGTGGTGCTGGTGAGTTTCGCGGTGGTCTGGGCCAGGATATTGACATCGAGGTGTTGTCCGAGTCTCCGGTCGCTTTGTCTACGTTAGGCGATCGTGGAAAATATCCTCCAATGGGTATTCTCGGGGGCAAAAGCGGTTCCCTGTCGAAGGTTGAACTAAGCGATGGATCGCACGCCCATCTGAAATCCCGCGATGTGTTGAAGCCAGGTGAGTTGCTGAAGATACATTTTCCCGGTGGTGGTGGTTTTGGGAAAGCGGAAGATCGTGATCCTGCCGCTATCCAGAGAGATATTGATGCTGGTTATATTTCTGCTGCTGCAGCGAAAACAGAATATGGATATGAGGCGTCGTAGGCGCGAACCCCTAATAATTATCTGAACGATAGTTCAAGAGAAACTTTGAAATGCAAAAAAGAATTAGAGTAGGTGTTGACGTTGGTGGCACCTTTACAGATTTCGTATTGGTTGATGAGCACCGGGATATGATATTTACCGGTAAGCAGCTAACAACGCCAACAGATCCCAGTAAGGCAATCTGTGAAGGGGTGGAACGCATCGTCCGTGAATCAGGAGTCGAAATGTCGGATCTTGATGGTATTGTTCACGGTACGACCATAGTAACGAATGCGGTTATCGAACGCAGAGGTGGAAAGGTTGGTTTGATTACCACCAAGGGCTTTCGTGACGTATTGGAAGTGGGGCATGAAATGCGCTACGACCTGTATGACTTATTCCTTGAAAAACCAGAGCCACTAGTACCTCGTAATTTACGCCTTACTGTTGATGAGCGTGTTGGTACCCACGGTGAAGTCCTGGTCGAATTAGATGAGGCTGGCTTAAAGGCAGCTAGTGATGAACTAGTTGCTCAAGGTGTCGATGCGATAGCAGTTTGTTTCATTAACTCCTATATTAACCCAGAGCATGAGAAGCAGGCTGGTGAAATCATTCTTGCCGACCATCCTGATTTGCCTGTAACTATATCAACAGTAGTAGCGCCTGAAATTAGGGAATACGAGCGTACCAACACGGCTGTTGCCAATGCTTATGTATTACCGTTAATGCGACGTTACATTAATGAGTTGCAAGATAAGTTAATCGACATGGGCCTTAAAGGTCCTTTGAACGTAATGCTTTCCGGTGGTGGTATTGCAGCACTTCGCGTCGCTCAAGAGGCGCCAATTCAGATGATTGAATCGGGCCCGGCGGCAGGTGCTATTTCTGGCTCTTACTACGGTAAAATAACAAATACAGAATCAGTGATTGCCTTTGATATGGGCGGCACCACAGCAAAAATGTGCCTAATCGAAGATTCTAAGCCAGAGCATGCTAATACTTTTGAGGCAGGCCGGGTACGTCGTTTTCGTCAGGGTTCAGGTATTCCACTGAAAGTGCCTGTTATTGATTTGATTGAGATCGGTGCCGGTGGTGGATCGATTGCTCGCCTTGATGCTATGGGTTTGTTAAAAGTAGGGCCTGATAGCGCCAGCTCTGAGCCGGGCCCGGTTTGTTATGGTTTGGGTGGTGAAGATCCTACCGTAACAGATGCCGATTTGTTATTGGGATACTTATCACCGGATTATTTTCTCGGTGGTGAAATGGCACTTAACACTGATGTGGTTCGCGATGCGATTGATCTCAAATTAGCAAGCCCTTCCGATATAGATGTAACTGCCGCTGCGGCAGGTATTCATGCCATTGTGAATAATAATATGGCTGCAGCAACACGCCGATATATAGCAGAAAAAGGCCGCGATCCACGCCGTTATACTTTGGTTGCTACCGGTGGTGCGGGCCCTGTTCATGCCTACGGTGTAGCGAAACAGCTCAAATTGAATCGTTACATTTGTCCTCTGGGAGCTGGTGTTTCTTCAGCGCTTGGTTTCCTGATTGCGGCCCCGGCTACTGAAGGGGTGAAAAGTTATGTGGCACGCCTTGATCAGATTGATCTGAATAAAGTGCGTGAACTTTGCGAGGATATGTCGAAGACTGCCATTAATTCGCTGGTTGAAGCCGGTGGTAAGGAAGAAACAATTACCATCAATCACCGTGTTGAAATGCGCTATGTGGGCCAGGGCTTTGAGATTACAGTTGACCTGCCAGATAACTTCTTAGACGTAGACAGTGCTAAGCTCCCGGAACTGCTTAAAGCTACCTTCTTGGAACGTTATGCTGAACTATTTGGGCGTAGCATCACGGATGTGCCTATTGAGACAGTGGCATGGCGTATTCATGCTTCTGGTCCAACACCGAATATTCAGCTGAATTTTGAAGGTCAACAAATTGACCGAGGTGCAGCTGAGAAAGGTGAACGTCAGGTGTATTTCCCGGAGACGGGTTATGCGCCTTGTAAAATTTACAATCGATATGGTCTCGCAGCAGGCACCAGCTTTTCTGGACCAGCGGTGATAGAAGAGCGTGAATCAACTGTGGTTGCAGGACCGGATACAACTATATCAGTTGATGATCATTTGAACCTGATTATTGATATTCATTACCCTCAAGATAAGGCTTAGGAATAATTAATGAGTAAAACTACTGTAGAAGTAATGGCGGAAACTTTCCGCGACATGGGCACCCCTTTTATTGCTGGGCACCCAGGCGGTGATACCGTTCATCTTATGGATGCTGCTCGTGTGCGAGATATGCGCTATGTCTTGACGAAGCAAGAAGTTGCGGGGGCCATACTGGCTGCGACTTATGGTGAAATCACAGGTAGCCCCGGTGTTTGTACGTCAACTCGTGGCCCAGGTGCAACGAATATGGTGAATGGGGCCGCTTATGCTTGGTCGGATCGCGCTCCTTTGCTTTTGCTTACGGACCAATACCCGACAGATATTCTTGAGACAAGATTGCGTCAAACCATCGACCATCGAACAATTTACACGCCGATTACAAAGTGGAGTACCACCCTACAGGCGAAAACGGCTAATTTGCAACTTCATCATGCCATTCAGGTTGCTACGTCAGGCACTCCTGGCCCTGTGCACATTGATCTCCCCTCTCCAGAACTTACTAAGGAAGTGCCTGAGATGATGGGTCAGCCTGCGATGTTTCCTGACCGTGGATTTATCGAGCCGGATAAAAAAGCACTACGTAAGCCTTTGGACATGATCGCAAAAGCGAGTAAGCCGGTTATATTGGTTGGCCTTGGTGTCTATTGGGATAAGGCTACTGCTGACTTTATTGCACTGGCTGAAAAATTGGGTGCACCGGTACTAACCACGTCCAAGTGTAAAGGTGTAATTCCTGAAGACCACGAGCTTAGTGCGGGTTGTATTATTGGCGGCACCATTGAGCGCGAATTGGTAAATCAGTCTGATTTAATTATTACCATCGGGCTGGACATAGTTGAGCTTCAACCTAAACCATGGCCGTACAAGATCCCTGTCCTATCTCTAACGAGCGTGCCTACGCTAAATGGCTTGATCCCATTTGAGTATGAGATGGTCGGTGATCTGAAGTTATTACTTAACGGCTTGGTTGAGTTCTGTGAGCCTGGTCAGGGCTGGGGCGTACAAGCAGCGAGCGATTTCCGTATCGCAGTTTCCAATGCCTTGAATACTCCATGTAAAGGCCTGTCACCTCAAGCGGCGATGGAAGCAGCCGTTGATGTCATGCCACGAGAGACTATAGCTACTTGTGATGCCGGCGCGAGCCGCTTGCTGGTGGTGCAAAAGTGGAAATCTCACAGCGAACGCGGTTTTCTGACATCAAACGGCTTGGGCACCATGGGGTACGCGATCCCAGGTGCAATAGGTGCCCGTTTGGCCAGACCTAAGACTCCAATTGTTGCCTTCGCAGGTGATGGTGGCTTCCTGATGGCAGTGGCCGAGCTGCAAACAGCGGTGAAAGAGAACCTGCCTATTATTGTTGTTGTATTAGACGATGAAGAAATTGCACTAATTCGTATTAAACAGGCTATTAAAGGTGTTAAGAGACACGGTGTAGATGTGGGTGGCTTAAACTGGGAATCACTGGCACATGGCTTTGGTGCTGACGGTGTTGTAGTAGACACCGCACCTCAACTCGGTGATGCCTTACAAGGGGCTCTTAAATCGGGACGCACAACCTTAATCGTGGCCAAAATTGACGGCTCCGGTTACATCGATCAATTTAACGCACTTCGCGAAGTATAGGAAAGATTAGTAATGCGTATGAAAGGTAAGAATATTTTAATAACTGGTGCAGCCCGTTCAATCGGACGTGCCTGTGCAGAACGATTTGCACAAGAAGGCGGTAATATTGCGATTATTGACCTGCTCGAAGAAGCAGGACAAGAAGCGGCTGCTGAATTAGCTGAGAAATATGGAGTTAAAACCGCCTTCTATAAATGTAATGTTGGTGTTAAGACAGAGGTGGATGCGACTGTTGATCAGGTGGTGGCAGATTTTGGCCATATCGACGTATTAGTTTCGAACGCAGGTATTCAGCGTCGCTATGATTTTCTTGATCTTCCTGAAGAAGTGTTTGACGAAGTCATTCAAATTAATTTGAAATCGATATACTTATTTGGTCAGAAAGTTGGCAAGCACATGGTAGAGCAAGGAATAAGTGGCAGAATAGTCAATATTGCTTCAACCAGTTGTCGCATGACTATGCCAGGCATATCTGCTTACGCTACCTCCAAAGGTGGTGTGAAGACTATGACCAATGCGATGGCATTATCAATGGCACCTCATGGTATTCGTGTAAATGCCGTAGGGCCTGGTACGATCATGACTGAGCTAAGTCGAGAAGGGCTGCTTAATGATAAAGAAGCACGCCGGAAAATTCTGACTCGCATACCTATGCGCCGTTTAGGTGAAGGTCAGGACATTGCCGGACCAGTATTGTTCCTGGCAAGTGATGATTCTTCGTACATGACAGGTGAAACAATTTACGTTGATGGTGGTCGTTCGGGCTTGAACTACAACGTTGAAATCCCTAATGAAATTCTTGAGAAGGCCTAAATACCATGAGTGATGATAAATACAAAGATTTGATCGTTTATTTTAACGGTGAGTTCGTTCCTTGGTATGAAGCCAACGTGCATATATTTTCGCCTGCGGTTAAGTATGGCGCATCGGTATTTGAAGGGATTCGCAGTTACTACAATGAGGAGCAGGGTAAAGCCTATCTGTTCCGATTAAAGGAACACATGGAGCGTATCGAGTTTTCCCAGCGTGTGATGCGTTTTGCGGAAATTGCCCCGGCGGGTCCGCTTTGTGAAGCTACAATTGAATTGATGCGACGCAATAACTTTAAAATCTCGGCACATATTCGTCCGACAGTTTATCTTGATGGGGCTGGAGAGTCTTCTGCTCGTAGCCCAATCGGCCAGTTTATTACTGCAGTTCCACGCGGCACTCCAGAAAAAGTAAAGAAAGGTGTTCGCGCTCAAGTTTCCTCCTGGGAGCGAATTTCCGATCGTTGCATGCCAGCACGAGCAAAAGCAAACGCGAACTATAACAACTCTCGCTATGCCGGTATTCAAGCTAGTATCGATGGCTATGATGCTGCCATTATGTTGAACAGCCGAGGCAAGGTATCTGAAGGTCAGGGCATGTGCATCTTCATGATTCGCAATGGCGTTGCTGTTACACCTTCGGTTACCAATGATGTTCTTGAGAGCATTACGCGTGATACGGTAATTGTCCTATTAAAGGAAATGGGCATCGAAGTACAAGAGCGTGATGTGGATCGAAGTGAGTTCTATGACGCCTCAGAGGCATTTTTCTGTGGAACGGGTTGGGAAGTTACACCAATCAACGACATTGATGGCTCACCTATTGGTGATGGTAAGCCAGGTGATTTAACCAAAAAGCTTCAAAAAGCCTATTTTGATGTGGTTACTGGTGTTACCGAAGATACACGTGGTTGGTTAACGGAAGTTTAATCCTGACGCTCCAATGGAGCGAGTATCTTGGAGTTTAAAAAAAGCATGGGTGTCCGCTAGGGCATCCATGCTTTTTTGCATTATAGTGCTCAGTTAGTTATAGGGTTCGGTTAAAAGTTACGTGACTGAGCATTATAGCTGCGATGCTATACTCGATTCGGTTTAGATAAAAATACTCCCTATGAACTACTTAACGGCACTCATTTTGATGTGGTGAAAGATAAATGAAGTTGTCCTACAAGTCTTTGGCTTCGCCTCGGTGACGCCATCTCCATACCGCAGAGTTGATTCTCTGATCTTCAGAATCTCAACTGCCTGAGTATATTCTTTCATTGAGAGCGGGTTTTTCTCTCCCCTAACGCTATAGAAGGAACACTGCACTCAGGTACAAAGCTGGCACTTATGATCTCTTTGATTATTGCTTGTGGTGTGCTACATATATGTCAAGTTGACAACCACCTGTTTCCCTCTGAAATTACCAGGCCAC
>Ga0315321_10000618_pt1 | contig 26748 bp, 21 predicted proteins | sample M180m21515metaG_FD_203464 | JGI IMG/M metagenome (GOLD analysis project Ga0315321, IMG submission 203464) | Ammonia-oxidizing marine archaeal communities from Monterey Bay, California, United States - M1 80m 21515 | ecosystem: Environmental > Aquatic > Marine > Intertidal zone | place: USA...
GTCTCTGCTTTTTACCCCTCAATAAAGTCCTTGGAGCAGGTGGAATGAAACGCGTTTTTCATTCCTATCTTTGGGGAATGTCCCGCTCGAAGTTGCATGAACATGTTGAGGGATTTCTCAATGAATGGCTCCCAAAGCTCCCCTACCCCGAAATTCTGAAAGAGATCGCTTACTACAAGGAGCAAGGAAATCCATTAATCCTGTCGTCTGCCAGCCCTGAACTTTGGGTTCAAGGAATTGGGCTTAGGTTGGGGTTTGATCGAAGCTATGGCACCTTATTTAACTGGAATGAGCAAGTTTCCCTCTTTCCAGAAATAATCGGAAAGAATCATAAAGGCAGAGAAAAAGTTCTCCGGCTAAAAGAAGCTGGTATCACTGACGGACTGGCGGGCTTCACCGACTCGAAAGCAGACCTTCCCCTTCTTCATCTTTGTAAGGAAAAGACCCTCGTAAATCCACTTCCAAACATGCGGAAAATTGGAGAGGAAAATAATTGGCGTATCCTTGAACCAGAAAAGCCCTGGAAAGATCGCTTATCTTTTGGAATCGGCTGCGCCCGCCAACTCTTTGGATTTTGGAGCCCATGATCCATTGTCTCCATGGAGCGGTTGGGAGTTTCCGAGCTTGGGAAACATTAAGCCAAGAACTGAATGAATCGGTCAACGCTCTTGATCTTTGGCGCTTCTTTGATCATTCCACACCCACTCTCTTTGAAGCCGGTCAATTGATCTGTGAAGACGCAGGATTTGGCGACGTCGTTCTCGGCTATTCGATGGGGGGAAGACTCGCTCTCCACGCACTCATTGCAAAGCCTGAAAAATGGAAAGCCGCCATCATAGTTAGCGCTCATCCGGGCCTGTCTTTAGGGATAGAAGAACGTAAAGAGAAAGACCGCGAATGGGCGAGATTTTCAAAGCAAAATTGGCCATCTTTCCTTCATCACTGGAACAATCAAGATCTCCTCTTATCATCCCCTAAAACATTACATCAAGCCGATATCAAAGACCAAGAGTTCGTCTCTCAAAGCTTCCTTCATTGGTCGCTAGGAAATCAGAAAGACCTTCGGTCAGATTTACCTAAGATCACCTGTCCAGTTCTCTGGATCACAGGAGGCCTTGATCCAAAATTTACAGCACTCGCAGAGGAGGCAACTGCACTACTGCCAAACAGTGAGCACCTCATTGTGCGAGGGTCAGGTCATCGCGTTCCTTGGCATCAACCCGACAAGTTTTTCACCTTAGTGCAAACTTTTCTGCAACGCAATGCTTCCCTTTAATCCTTAGCAACCCCCACTGAACCACCCTCAATAAACTCCGCGTTGGCAAAACTTTTCACCAAATCCTCTTTCCCGCGACTGATCTTATCAGCCCACCGAATGATCCGACGAACAATCGGCCGTGAACGCCAAGTCATGTGGGCAATAGTGGGATCACACCAAGCAAAGGTTGGATCTGGATCGGAGCAGATAAGCGAAACATCATCGGGAACTTTTAGCCCTCGATTCGCTAAAAACTGTTGGACCGCTGCAAACACCGGGGCCTCCTGAATGATGAGAGCTGTTGGAGGTGTCACCTTGAAAAGCGAATCCAGACAAGATAAGAGGCTCTCTTTTTGATCACTCCAATCCGGCAGGTGATAGTCCCCAATTTCAATTCCCTCTTTTTCCAAAGACTCCAGAAAAGTCTGCTCCGAATCGCCCGGAACCGGTTTCCGCCTCTGGCTTTTTGCTAGCAAAACTATTCTCCGATGACCAAGTCTGATAAGAGCGCTAACACACTCACGGTAGGCTGGATTTTTATTCGGACCAGCCCCTGCAAAACGCCGATCACGTGAACCCCCAAAAAGTGTGAAAGTTGGGAAGTCCTGACAAGCAAACCAGTCGAGAATTGATTTAGAACCCGCAACCACAATCCAAGCATCTGCTTCAGTGGTCTCCACCAGCCGACCTACACGATTCGCATCTAAAGAAAGATCAACCAAAGACTTCGAAGCAAAAAAAGGGGCATGCCCGGCCTCCATCAACATATGCTGGATCTCAAGAATGTAATCGATCCGCTTATCGGACATTTCATAAAGAAGGATCCCAAGCGTCAGCGGCGCCGGACTCCGGTCTTCCGGCAAAAAACCAATCAAGCGTTTCCGGCCTGCCCCCTGCGGAATTAAAACCCCCTCTGAATCCAATTGCCTCAAAGCCGCATCCACAGTCTTTCGGTTAACCCCCATTTCCGCAGCGAGGCTGGGCACCCCCGGAATCGAATTCATCCATCGCCCACGCAAAAGCTCTCCCTTAAGATGGTCTGCGACTTGTTCAGAAGGTGAAAGAATCCTGAGAGGAGGCATACCAAAACCTACCCCCTGGCGGGCAGGTGTCCAGTTCCTATTCAATTCGACCATTTAAACGTGAAACAATCTTTTCAATCAAAGGAAAGTTCACCCCTCATCTTTCGTAATCACACATGTCATGATGACAAAATTTATACTGTTGCCTGCCTTCCTAATTCTATCTTCTCCACTTCTATCGGCTGCTGGCCCCAAGGTCAAAATGACCCAACCCGACTTCACGAAAGGCGATTCAATTCCTTCGGGAGCTACGCACGACTGGAATCTCGGATCCACCGGGGCCCGTGGTTGGATGTTCAGCGAAAAAATGGAAACATCCACCGCCCGACAAATTGCCATCACAAAGGTCGCCCCTGATTCTCCTGCCGATGGTCCCCTCAAGGTAGGTGATGTAATTCTTGGAGTCGGAGGCAAGAAATTCTCCTATGATCCGCGGACTGAGTTCGCCAAAGCACTTACTGTAGCAGAAAACAAATCTGGACTCCTAAAGGTTTTGCGATGGCGCGATGGCAAGAGCGCAACAGTCTCACTCAATCTTACCGTTCTTGGAAGCTACAGTTTAACCGCACCCTACAACTGTGCCAAATCCAAACGAATTCTTGAAAGAGGATGCGAACAGCTGGCTGAAAAAATGTCGAATTCCGTAAACCGCCGACAGAATCCAATCATCCGCTCTCTCAATGCCCTCGCCCTTCTCGCGAGCGGCAATAAAACCTACCTTCGCATTGTCAAAGAAGAGGCTGAATGGGCTTCGAACTACAAAGCCGAATCTATGGCCACTTGGTATTACGGTTATGCCATCACCCTGCTCGCCGAGTATACCATGGCAACCGGAGACAGATCCTTCCTTCCCGGCCTCAAACGACTGGCCTTTGAGGCTTCCGAAGGCCAGAGCATCGTGGGATCGTGGGGGCATAAATTCGCAGGAGAGGACGGGCGCCTCGTCGGCTACGGTATGATGAATGCCCCCGGCCTTACTCTAACCAACTCGCTGATTTTAGCCCAGAAGGCCGGAATCACCGACCCCAAGATCAGAATCGCTATTGAAAGAAGCACTAAGCTTCTTCGATTTTACATTGGCAAAGGTGCTGTCCCCTATGGCGATCACCAACCCTGGTATCAAACCCACGAAGACAATGGTAAATGTGGCATGGCCGCAGTCCTCTTCCATCTCAACAACGAACCGGAGGGAGCAGAATTCTTCTCCCGCATGAGCCTCGCCTCACACGGATCAGAAAGAGACACCGGCCATACCGGAAACTTTTTTAACATTCTCTGGTCACTTCCGGGCATTGCACTCTCCGGGCCACACGCTACCGGAGCGTGGATGAAAGAATTTGGCTCTTGGTATTTTGATCTAGCTCGAACTCACGAGGGAACCTTTGTGCATCAAGGACCACCCAGTGCCCGCCACGATAAATATGCGAACTGGGACTGCACCGGAGCTTACCTTCTCGCCTACGCACACCCTCTTAAAAACCTTTATATCACGGGGAAATCTAAGCCTTCCATTCCCCAACTCGACTGTCATCAAGCTGCCGACACAGTTGCCGATGGTCGAGGGTGGTCCAATAAATACCGCAACGCAACCTACGACAAACTCGACGAAAAAGATCTTCTCAAGCTTCTCAGTCGCTGGTCTCCGATTGTCCGCGAAAGAGCAGCCATGGCCTTGGGGCGCAAAGGGTTAAGCCCTAATAAAGAATTCATTCGAATGCTCGGCTCAAGTGATCTCGAGACCCGCTACGGCGCTTCTCAAGCTCTTGCCCATACGAAAAACCCAAGCCCCGAAGCTATTAACGCTCTTCGTAGAAACCTCGATCATAAAGATCTTTGGCTACGAATCGAGTCGGCCGAAGCCCTCGCGAAAATAGGTAAGCCTGCGATGTCGGCTCTTCCAAAGCTTCTCACCCTCTTAGCGCAGCCCCCCTCCGAAGATGATCCTCGCGGTATGGAGCAACGCTACCTCAGCTTTGCAGTCTTCGGTAAAATGCTTCGCAACTCACTTGATGGTGTCGACAAAAACCTTCTTCATAAAGCCATCGCAGCAACTTTGCAAAATGAAGATGGTCGGGCGCGAGGCGAGGTCGGACGAGTTTACGGCAAGTTAACTTATGAAGAGATTAAACCCTTACTCCCTGCTATCGAGAAAGCTATCAAGACCCCCTCTCCCAGCGGTGTCATGTTCGCTAGCGGGATTCGACTTTCCGGACTCGATATTCTCGCGAAACATCGCATCAAGGAAGGGATGCCTCTTTGCTTCGAAGTGATGGAGATTCAAAAATGGGGCAAGGCTGCGCGGATTCCAAGATGTCTTAAAGCTCTCGCTAGCTATGGCGGTGCTGCTAAGCCAATACTCCCAAAGCTAAGGCAGCTCGAAAAAGATCTTCTCGCCCATCGTGAAAAACGAAATCTTCAGCAGATCATCAACACTGTCGGTCAGCTCATTCAAAAAATTGAAACCTCGAAGCATTCTCCCAAGTTACGTAGTATCAGTTAGATGAATTTTCTCCTTCGCAGCATTTTTAGTCTCGCCTTAGCCGGACCTCTTTTGGCTGATGGACCAGAAATCGATCAAAACGCCCTGAAAAACCTAAAACTTCCTGGCGTCAGCATCAACCTGGAAGCTAAAGCGGTTGACGTGACTTCCACGGTTACCCTCGTTGAAGGCTCTCTTGAATTTATTGCGTGCACTAAGGGCACCAAGGAACACGAGGCCATTGTTGCTGTGCAGGCCAAGCCTAGCCATATCCACACCGCTCTTCTTCTTCTTGGAGCAAAAGCAGGTCACCCCGCGATTCGTAAAATCGTGGGAGAGGGCGACGACCAACGTTGGATTGATCTCCCGCCTAAGGGTAGCCACGTCACGGTGTCATTGGTGATACCCAACCAAGATAATAACCCAACCGAACTCCCGCTTTCCGACTTTGTCCATCGCCTTGACGATGCAGGAGAGCCTGACAAGGCTGAAGCAAAAAAGCGCCTCAAGGTTTTTCTCTTCGCAGGCTCACATCTTATTGGTCAGGAAAATGCCCCGAAAACCTACCTCGCCGATCAAAGCGGAAGTGTCATCAGTCTTTCGACCTTCGGCGATGAACTCCTCTGCCTACCTCAAATCTACGGACACGAAAACCACGCCCTACGATGGGAGGTAAACCCCACTCACCTCCCTAAAATTGGAACCCAGATTATACTTAGAATCAAACCGACCGGATCAAAAGTCCCTCCGAAAAAATAACCCCGCTTTCTCCCACACCTTTTCGCCAGTCACCCCTCAAAACTTAGATGAGACCAACAGTTAAAGGGACGACTCAGAGAGAATTCGCTCCACCGGCAAGTTCTTGAAATTTTTAGCTCATGAATTGGAAAATCTTCGCTGCTGGGAAACCCGCTCTGGCTTATGCCAAAAGTGGAATCGAGGAATATCTCAAACGATTAAAACGGGGGAGCAAAGTTGAAATCTTCTACCTTAAGACCGGAAGCTCTGAGTCTGTCTCGTGCAATCTTCTTGAGCGTTCAAAAGACACTTTTCGTATCGCCCTCGATGAACGAGGCCAAGCCTGGAGCACTAAAGATTTGGTGGAAAAGATCAACAGCTGGGAAATGGATCCAAGCATCAAAACCATCTCCCTCCTCATCGGAGCTTCTGACGGCCACACCAGAGATCTCAGGAGCCAAGCTAATGCGGTCTGGGCTCTCTCCCCTCTGACACTGCAGCACGAACTTGCCCTAGTTGTATTACTGGAGCAAATTTATCGAGCTTACAGCATCAAAAGAGGGGAACCCTATCATCGATAATTCAGGGATACTACCAAGCGACAGGGTCGAGCCCGTAGTAGTTTTTTAACTGGAGATACAGTTGAGGATAATCCCGTTTCAGTTGTTTGGCTTTCTCAAAAAATGTTTCGGTCGCCACCGAAAAAAACTCGGCAGGATTCGTAGCCCCATATGGATCCATCACCGTCTTACGACCTTTGTCCAAATCCTGGCAAAAGTCCTCATAAGCATCAGAAAAGGCGTGGGCCCAATTCCCAACCGTATCTCGATTCTTTAGTAGGGGCAATCCATCGGCGTGACGATTTTCTTGATCGAGTTGGTGCGCAAATTCATGAATGACAACATTCCGTCCGTCACGTTCATCTTCGCCACCCCGCTGAACACTGCGCCACGAAAGAATCACCGAACCCGATTCCCAACTTTCTCCCAAACGGACTGTTTCGTCGCCATCCTTACGACCACCAGAAAAGGCTTCTGGGTAAATCAAAACCGTCCGCAGCTTTGAAAAGAACCGGTGATCACGCCCAACCAAAAGCAGAGCCGCTTGCGCCATCACGACCACTTTCATTTCACGACTTATTTCATCAAGATTTCCACAGGCTTCAAAATTCTTCTCGGCGATCAGAACCTGAATTATGGGCTCCAAGCAATTTCGAATTTCAAGAGGTATTTTCTTATAAAGGCCAAAGTGATCCTCAAGAAAACCAAGATCTTTATTAGTCAAAGGCTCGGCCTCCAGCAGCGCTTTTTGCTTCAACCGTTTTTGGCTCCCAAACGCCCAAACGGCGATACAGATAATCACCGCCAGCCAAACCAACCACAGAACACCATTCATGGGTCAAGGCTAGAGCATTCTGGGGCAGAACAAGAACAGAATTTTAGAGCGTTTGTTTCTTCAAATAACCGCCACCGCAAAATACTGCTCCGGTATCCTAAAAGAAAAAGCTCCATCCCGCCGAGACGGAATGGAGCTTAAAAAGGTCGAAGAACTTTAACGAGAGTAAAGCTCAACGATAAGCTGGAGATTAACGGGTGGGTCGACATCTTCCTTCTCAGGGAGACGTGAGACGGTTCCTTCCATTTTCTCGCGATCTAAAGTGAGCCAGTCCTGAAGAGGAACCGACTGCGTCAAGTCAAGCATACGAAGTCCAAGCTGTTGCGACGAAGCGCGGTCACCAATCTTGATGACGTCCCCTGCGCGAACCTGATAGGACGGGATATCGAGCTTCTTGCCATTCACAGTCACGTGACCGTGGTTGACGAGCTGACGAGCCGCGTTCCTGGAATTTCCAAATCCAAGACGGTAGCAAACATTGTCGAGACGAGTCTCAAGAAGAAGCAAGATGATGTCGCCGGTAATTCCACGGCGGCGACTGGCTTCCGCGAAGTATCCACGGAACTGCTTCTCAAGAACACCATAGATGAACTTGAGTTTCTGTTTCTCGCCGAGAGCGATTGCATAGTCGGACTTTTTACGACGTCCGGAGCGGAGTCCGTGAGGACCTGGAGGGTAATTACGACGCTCGAGAGCTTTCGATGGCCCAAAAAGGGGCACTCCGAAGCGACGATTAACTTTATCTTTTGGGCCGGTATAACGTGCCATTGATCTGTCTTTCTAAAGTTTAGGGTTGAGAAGAATTAGACACGACGCGCCTTCTTAGGACGGCATCCGTTATGAGGAATTGGAGTAACATCACGAATCCCACTAATTTCCACACCGAGACCTTGCACGGCACGAACAGCAGATTCACGTCCGGCGCCCGGTCCCTTTACGCGAACCAAAACCTGTTTGAGGCCATGGGACATCGCCTGACGGCAAGCATCCTGGGAAACAACCTGTGCGGCATAAGCGGTGCTCTTACGAGATCCCTTAAAACCCATCTTTCCGGATGAAGACCATCCGATAGTGTTTCCACGCTCATCAGTGACTGTGACGGTAGTGTTATTGAAGGTCGCAGTAACATGAACGATCCCCTTGGTCACATTCTTGCTCTTTTTCGACTTATGGACCTTGACCTTGTCAGGATCCTCTTCTCCGAGAAGCTCCGCAAAAATATCGCGCTTCTTCTCTTCCTTCGGTGCCGGGGCATCTTCGCCTTCGGCTGTGTTTTCACCCTCAACAGGAGCATCACCTTCAGCTGGAGCATCGGTGGCTTCTGGGGCTGCTTCTTCAGCAGCCGCCTCAGGGGCTGGAGTTTCCGCAGGGGTCACTGCATCAGCAGCTTCGACCTCGGTCTCCTCATTTTTGTTTTCTTCTTCAGCCATATTAATGGAATGGAAAGTCGTCTCAGGTCACCAAGGACCTTAGTTCATAACACCAACGGTGCGGCGCTTACCCTTGCGAGTGCGGGAGTTTGTGCGAGTGCGTTGACCTCGGACCGGAAGCCCACGCTTGTGACGGATGCCACGGTAGCAGTTGATAGAGGACAGGCGCTTCATTTGGCCCTGCTTCTCACGACGAAGGTCTCCTTCGATAAGGATTCCCTCATTTTGGATCACCGTTGCGATTTTCACCAGCTGTTCTTCGCTAAGTTCACCAGTGCGAATGTCAGGGCTAACGCCTGCGTGATCGAGAATCTTCGAAGCAGTCGAGGGTCCGATGCCGAAAATGTAAGGGAGAGAGGCTTCAATACGCTTCTCATTGGGAATGTCTGTGCCGAAGAGTCGTGCCATGATGGTAAATGTTCAGAAAAACCCGAAAAAATGCCTGATGCACCGTTACGGGGACGGGTTCTGTATCAAAGATCCCCTCGCTGGCAAGAGGAATTCAGCAATTTTCGTGGATTAAGACGATTTACTTTAGTTTTCCTAATCACTTTTTCGAATATGACACCTAGAACCTCTTCGCGACCTTTGATCATGCCCTAGAAAAGGCCATGAAAATTCGCCGGCAAAGTGCCAAAACTCGGCAAAATAATAAACCACTACCGACCTATCCATTTAAGTTAGGCCGGATAAATTATGAGAAACGGTAAGAAGTGCCCTGAAAGAACGATAGGGCTCCAACAGCCCAACGTCCTGTCACAGGGCCTATCTCCCCTCTCACCCATACGAGCCACCTCTCATTCCTGAGACCGCTATCATGCAAGCACCCCTTTCTTTACCTCTCCATGAACATCAGTTAGCCTAAACTGCCTTCCTTGATAGCGGAAGGTCAAACGCTCGTGATCAACTCCCAATAAGTGAAGGATCGTCGCGTTAAAATCATGCACGTGAACAGGATCTTTAGCGATGCCATAGCCAAGTTCATCGGTCTCTCCGTAAACGTGTCCCCGCTTAGTTCCCCCGCCCGCCATCCATACCGTGTAAGCCTCCTTGTGATGATCCCGGCCCGCTTTACTTATTTTTGAACCATCACCAGAGGCCCCCTGAGCCATCGGGGTTCGTCCAAATTCGGAATTCCACACAACAAGCGTATCTTCAAGAAGGCCACGCTCTTTCAAATCCTTGAGCAAAGCAGCAATCGGCTGGTCCACCTGTTTAGCCTTTTTCGGAAGATTATCGAAGACTCCGCCATGGTGGTCCCAGCCTTGATCAAAGAGCTGCACGAATCGCACACCACGCTCCACCAATCGACGAGCCAGCAAACAATTGTTCGCGAAACTGCTCTCGCCGGGCTTCGTCCCATACATTTCATGAATATGCTTCGGCTCACTCTTAATATCCATTAGCTCTGGCACGCTGGTCTGCATCCGATAAGCCATCTCATACTGGCTAATTCGAGTCGCGATCTCAGGATCCCCAACATCATCCAACGCGACCTGATTAAGGTCCTTTACCGCATCCACTACCAACTTTCGATCAAGATGAGACACCCCATCCGGGTTGGAGAGGTAGAGCACTGGGTCTCCTTTCGAACGAAACTCCACTCCTTGGTGAATTGTTGGAAGGAATCCACTCCCGAAAGCACTATTTCCGGCTCCGAGAACCTGACCGGTAATTAAAACGACGAATCCGGGTAAATTTTGGTTCTCACTCCCCAATCCATAACTCGCCCAGGACCCGATACTGGGCCGCCCGAAACGCTCAAACCCGGTCAGTGCGAACATTTGAGCTGGAGCATGATTAAACTGTTCGGTGTGGAGGGTTTTGATGAAGCACATTTCATCCGCCATGCCCTGTAGGTTTGGCAAAAGGTTCGAAATCTCCGTCCCTGATTGACCACATTTCTTGAACGTAAAACGTTCGTCCTTTGGCGTGCCCAAAAGATTGGGCTGCTCGCGAATGAAGGCCAGTTGATTAAGATCAAAAAACTCATCAGGGCAAAGTTCGCCCGTTCTCTTCTGCAACTCCGGCTTGAAGTCAAACAGATCGAGATGCGAGGGAGCTCCGACCATATGAATGTAAATCACCCTCTTCGCCTTCGGAGCATGATGCAGCCCGAGCTTCACTAAGGGATCATCATCAGCAGCCGCAGCATCCTGGTTGATCAATGAAGCTAGTGCGGCACTCCCAAAACCAAATCCGCTCTTTTGAAGAAAAGACCGGCGGTTCTGAGTGAAAAATGGGTTTGGATTCATCTCTTATTTCCGAGTCAGTGTCTCATCAAGGTTAAGAAGAACATTGGCAACGTGAAACCATGTCGCCAATTCAATAAGGTTCTTATGATTCGGTTTGTAGAAAAACTTAGGATTCTTCAAGATGGTGAAAACCTTCTCCGGATGATCGCGATAATGCTCACTACGATCTCGAATCAATTCTTCGAGGATTGTCACCTCGCTCGGCGACGCTGATCGAGCCAAAGCCAACCTAAAGGCATAATCGACGCGCTTCGATACATCTCCACTCCCAGTCAGAATTCGATCCGCAAAAGCCAGGGCCATCTCGACATAAGCCGGATCATTCAGCATCGTAAGGGCTTGGCTTGGAGTATTGGTAAGGGGTCGCCGCACCGTGCAAGAGCTGCGGTCCGGCGCATCAAAGTTCACCATACTAGGATACGGAGCAGCGCGACGATAGACAATATACACCCCTCGCCGCCAGCGATTCTCATCCTTCTGCTCCTCCCACTTCGGCTCGTTTCGACCGGTCTGTCTCCACAAACCATTCGGTTGATACGGCATGATTGGTTTCCCATACATCTTACTCGAAAGTAACCCCGAAATCTCTAAAGCATTGTCACGAAGCCGTTCCGCATCCATCCGGAACCTTGGAGCCCTTGCATGAAAAAGATTACGCGGATCTTTCTCCAACAATTCAGGAGCCACCCGCGAAGATTGCTGATACGCTTGAGACAGAACGATGGTCTTTAAAACGTGCTTCATATTCCAGCCAGATTCCATCAACTCGACTGCAAGCCAGTCCAATAATTCGGGATGAGTCGGTGGCTCAGATTGGGTTCCAAAATCTTCAAGAGTCGCCACAATTCCACCCCCTAGGAGCTCGGCCCACCAACGATTCACCGCGACCCTCGCCGTAAGCGGGTTATCCCGGCGCACGAGCCATTTCGCCATATCCAACCGATTAGAAGGTTTTTCTAACTTCGGAAGCCGCTCCGGAGTTGCGGGCATAACCAGTTGGTCAGGAGCAAGAAAATTACCGCGCTTCAAAATCCGAGTCTCGCGCGGCTTTGCTAACTCAACCATCACCAAAGTCCGATCAGACTTGAGGGTGGATCTTTCTCTTCTAAGGAGAGCCAGCCTTTTTTCTAGCGTCGAAAAATTAACATTAGATTTCAAAAAGTAAGCCTTCAATTTTCCGGTCTCCTTCGCACTTCTCTTCCCTTCAGGCTTCTTCAAAACACTTAAAACTCCCTGCGGCAAAGCGACTGTTCCAACAGGGTCAGAAATTGCAGAGAGTCTCAAATTGCCAATCACCCTTCCTTGACCAAAGTTTTGCTCCAACCGGAAAACTAAACTTGATTCGCGCAGACTCTCAATAGGACGATCCAATTGAAAGGTCGCAAAATGCGGCTTTCCAAACTGAGGGCTGATCGCCCAACCGGTCTTCACCTTGCCGTCAACCGCTCCTGCGACATCCCAGTTCTTTTGCGAAAAGTCAGCCTCCGCATTTTGGAGTTTGAGCTGACTCTCATTCCCGTCTTTTTTTATCGCCACTGTGAATTCATGGAGAACAAAATTGGAACGTTTAGCATCTCCCCGACCCGGCCCCTTCCCCGGTAAATCTGGGTGGGTTAGAGCCTCTAATCTAAAACCAGTAATCGATTGAAGATCGGTCTGAAATTCCCCGATATAAGTTGCCTTATCCGGAACCTCCCCTGTCAATAACACGGAGCCATTCTCTAAAATTCGATACTCTTCACCACCGGAGGAAACAAACGACTTCACTGTCATAGGCTTCCATTCCGGTTGATTTTCCAGCGCCGCTACCACTGACCCCAGCCACGCCCGAAACTTCGGAACTGAAACCTCACTCAAGTCATCACGTTCTCTCTCCAAAGCAGCAATTTCCCCATCAATTTTTTTGGCCTCTACTGCCTGCCCTGGTGAAAGTGGCAAATCCAAATACGGCCCAATAAAATCATGCGAGACATCCTTCTTGTTTGAAGGACGCTGAACTTCAAGAGGGGTATTATTAAAAAAGGAAAACAACGAATAATAATCCTTCATCGAAAATGGATCAAACTTATGATCGTGGCACTGCGCACACTCCAAGGTGATCCCCAACCAAACCGTAGCGGTGGTATTTACACGGTCAAAAACCTGATTCACTCGATTCCCCTCAGGACTCACTCCCGCTTCCACATTACAAGTGACCGTGCGATGAAAGCCCGTCGCTATCTTTTGACTTAGGCTGGAATTAGGAAGCAAATCTCCGGCCAGCTGCTCGATCGTAAATTGATCGTAGGGCATATTTTCGTTGAGAGCATTAATCACCCAGTCGCGATAAGCCCAAGACGGTCGAAGTTGATCTGCCTGAAAACCGTTTGAATCTGCATAGCGCGCCAAGTCGAGCCAATGCCGGGCCCACCGTTCCCCAAACCGAGGCGAATCAAGTAATCGATCCACCTCAACTTCGTAATTTTCGGACGTCAAAAACCGTTCTAATTCCTCTGGAGTGGGTGGCAGCCCGATCAGATCTAAGGAAAGACGACGTAAAAGATTCCCTGCCGAAGCGCGCTCTGAAAACTTTAATCCATCCTGCTCAAGTCGATGAAGTAAATAGGCATCCACCGGATTATTGATGCTTGCTGAATTTTCAACCTTAGGAATTCCCTTCCGAACCGGCGCCACCCAAGCCCAGTGCTCTTCGTACCTAGCGCCGGATACGATCCACTTTTGTAAAAGCTCCTTTTCTTTGCTGGCGAGTGTTCGCTTGGAATCAGGAGGTGGCATCAACTCATCTGGATCATCGGAATGAATCCTAGCAATTAACTCACTCCTCTCTGGCTTCCCTGGCACCACCGCCTCAGCAAACTCTCCTCCATCCCTTGCTCCTTCGAACGTATCCAGCCGCAATCCACCTTTACGCGATTTCTTATCTGGTCCATGACAATGAAAACAATTTTCCGCCAAGATAGGCCTAATCTCACGGTTGAAGTCCAGAGTATCTTCCGCCGCGTCGAGAAGCCGCCCCATAAAGAGCAATGAGGCAGGAAAAACGCCACGAATTCGCACTAAGAAGCGCTAACGTATCAAAGACTGTTGAACAAGCCGGCAAAATTATTCTCAGCCGTTATATCAACCCAAATGATCCAAAAACTAAGAGGAACTCAAGTTTCGCTTCTAGGATGCACTCCCCCAATCATCAGGTCACGACTTCGGACAACGGGCCCGTAACGTCCAGGCCTTTGATGCGAGGAGATTTACAATTAGTCATTCAGTTCGTGATAAGCTGAAGATTAGAAGGTTAAGTGGAGGCGAGGGGAGTCGAACCCCTGTCCTGAAAACCTTTCACGAAGGCATCTACAAGTTTAGCCGGGCGTTTGCTGCTTTAAGATCGATGAGCCTCACCCGGCCCGTTCACTGATCCGATAATCCTGTTGAATCTCGCTCCCTCGCCCGGATTCCCGGCTTAGCAGCCAGCCTATTAAGTAGTCGCCCCGCCCCGTAATAGGCGTCAAGATTGGGACGTTGCTGTCAATTAAGCAGCAAGTGCGAGCTCGTTAGAGTCTGCAATTATTTGTTTTGAACGGCTTTTTAAAGAGGCCAACCGATCAACCTCTACATGCAGCCAGCGTTTCAAGCATCCAGTCGAAACCAGAACGCCCCCACAAGCTGCCTTCTTTGATGTATTATGAAACTAATTTATTCAAGCGGAATCGCGTTTCTGCCATAGGTTCTTCAAGTCCCGCTTCTCATGACCTTTCGCAAGATCACGTCTACCCTCTGCCTAGTCACTCTCGCAGCCAACTCTGAGCCCTTAATCACTCTTCAGGAAGCCAGCGGCACCGACAAGCTTCGTGTCGAGCTCCTCAACCTAGAAAGAGAGATTGCGCTCCTAAGGCGTTCCGATGGACAGGAATTCAAGACCCCTTTGTCTTATTTATCTGAAGAGTCCCGCAACGATATCCGAAACACTTGGACGGCCCATCGAGAGAAGGTTGAGAAACACCTCAAACTGCTGAACGAAGCGCTCAGCCACCAGCTTTTCGCCAGCAATGGAAATATCTGGAATGAACCTGCTCGCGATGTCGCCCGCCGACTACGCCTTCCAACTGAGTCAGAAACACCATTTACCAGTAGCTATCGGCTCTACACGCGGGGATCCTATTCCCTCGCTGGAGCCAAACCAAAAACCGTCGTAACCTATGGCGATCATGAAGGCCGGACGCTTTCACTCTCTATTATTTATTCTAATAAAGGTGATTCCCTTAGCACTGTGGGCGCGGGCGAAGACCACTTCAAAAATAACGGAAAAGAGATTGATCGTAACACCCTCGAAGGTGCAATGATTTATGATGAAGCGTCTATTTCAAGGACCATCACCTCGGTGCTCGGCGAACCAAGCGAACAACGTATACTTGGCCAAGGCAATGATAAGCACAAAGTCAAACGCTGGGATTGGAACGGCCACTCCTTTCTTTTAGCACACGTAAAAGAAGAATATGTGAGACTTAGTGTTGTCCGGGCCTCCTTTGCCGACGGTGGAGGTCGTTTTTCCCGTGTCAGCGACGGCGAAATGAAAGCACGCCTCAAAAAGAATGTGTCCCGTGAATCCAATGGGGATGTCCAGATAAAGAACATCCCCATGGTAGACCAAGGCCCAAAAGGATATTGTGCACCTGCAACCTTCGAGCGTGCGATGCGACACGCCGGAGTTCCTTCCGACATGTATCTTCTCGCGACGCTTGCAACCGAGGGAGGCGGAGGAACAAACACCCGGAAACTCTACCAAGAAGTTGCCTTCACGACACGAAGCAAAGGAGGTCGCACCGCGCGTGAGATCGCGCTCAAGTCACTCGCTCCGAATAAGATCAAACGTTACCTTGATAAGGGAATCCCTATTCTGTGGCAGATGTGCAGCCTGCCCGGTTACAATCAAGTCGCAAATGCCCGCACTCGGAGCAGACGCAATGTCACTAACTGGACGGACTACGCTTCAAAGATTGCAATCGCAGCCGAAAAAAACTCTGAAGCATTACAGGCCAAAGCCAACTTCCACCTCTGCATGATCATTGGTTACAACGAAGAGACCAATGAAATCGCCGTCAGTGATTCGTGGGGAAAAAATTACTCTATCCGCTGGGTCCATGTCGATGAAGCTGAAGCCGTGAATAACAAGGGCGGCTACGTGATCGACATCTAGATCCCGTCGAAGGTCAAAATCACCGGGTTGTGATCCGAGTCTACTGGATCGCTAGCGGCCGGAACTTCAAGCTTTGCTTTTTTGATCAAAGGACTCGTAAAGATGTGATCGATCCTCAGCCCGTCATTCAAACCAGCCTTCCAAAAATTAAAGGTCTGCTTCTGCTTTTCGCCGCCATGATCAACTAAAGCGCCCGACCCAGTAAGAACCTTAATCGCGGGATTCGTAGTGGTCGCATTGAAATCCCCCATTAATATTACAGGATCATCGGAGTGCTTCCGTTCCGAAACTCTTTTCAAGATCAATTCGGCTGCCTTCTCGCGTGACGGCTGACTTTGGTGGTCCCAGTGTGTGTTATAGACATAAAGTGATTCACCCTCTTTCCCGACCAGCCTCACCCAGGAGCAAATCCGCGTGACACGATTCCCCCAAGTCATACTCCCGGGTTTTTTTGGCGTGTCTGAAAGCCAAAACGTCCCCTGCTCCGCCATATCGGCCTTCCATATTTCAGGGTCAAAAAAGATTGGCGAATACTCCCCACGCTTCCTCCCATCATCACGACCAACTCCGATCTGGACAAATTTGGAGAGCCCCCTTTTGACATCTTCAACCTGGTTATGCTTTGCTTCTTGAAGCCCGATAATTGAGAAGCTTCCTTTTTTGAGGAACTCCACAACGCGCGGCGAGCGCCTCTTCCAATCTCGCTCACCCCGATCGCCACTCGTATCCTGACGAACATTATAAGTCACTACTTTGACCTCACCCGTCACCGGAAGAAACATTAAGAAAAACAAGAAGAAGATTTTCATCCTCACTCAACTTAAAAGCTTTTTCTTCAGCTGGCGAGCTCGCGCTTCCACATCATGGCCACCCACCACATTGACGTGGCCAAGCTTACGCCGTTCACCAAGGCTACTTTTCCCATAGAGGTGCAACTTCGCACCTTCGGTCGCACAAATCTCGCTGGTCTTTAAATCTGGATTCCACATATCACCGAGCAAATTCACCATGACGGTGTCACCCAACAGCTCTGTTGAGCCAAGCGGAAACCCACAAACAGATCTTATTTGCTGCTCAAACTGTGAAGTCACACAACCATTCATGGTGTAATGGCCTGAGTTGTGCGGACGCGGTGCCATCTCATTCACCACCACACGACCCGATTTCTCGACAAAAAACTCAACCGCAAGAAGCCCCCGATAGTCCAACTCCTCCGCCAAACGGATCGCGATCGACTCAGCCTCCGCCAAGGTTTCTACAGAAACCCGTGCTGGGACAATCGTCAGATCAAGAATATGGTTTCGGTGCTCATTCTCCGCTACCGGAAACGCCAAACAAGAACCACCTTGATCGCGTGCTACTAAGACGGAGACCTCGCACTGAAAATCGACAAACCCCTCCAAAACCGAAGGTTCACCTTTTACTGATTCCCAAGCTGCCTCTAATTCGTCAACTGAGGTAATTTTAACTTGTCCCTTGCCATCATAACCAAAGGCCGCCGTTTTCAAAACCGTTTCCGGCCCAATCTTCTCATATGCTACGTCCAGCTCAGCGAACGAATTCACTAACATGAAAGGCGCACAAGGAATCCCGTGCTCCCGAAAAAACGTCTTCTCCCGTGAACGATGCTGACTGACTCCAATACTTTCAGCTGAGGGATAAAGCCCAACCGTCTCTTCAACAGCCTCTAAAGTTTCCAGCGGAATGTTTTCAAACTCCACCGTTGCCACATCAACTTGGCTGCAAAATTCCTCGAGCGCTTCAACATCGTCAAAATTACGCTTCAAAACTAGGTCAGCCACGCCCTCCGTTGGCTCTGCAGTCGGCGTCCCACTCCAAACTACCGTTCTCACCCCCATTCGCCTCGCATCAAGGCACAACATTCGGGCAAGCTGCCCTCCCCCTAAAATTCCTAGCGTCATCATTAGGGTTGAGGTGGCAAAACTTTTTCAAGCACCGTATCCCGTTGTTCGTCCCTAAATTGCTGCAGCTTGCACGCCAAAGCCTGATCGGTAGTCGCCAAAATCGAAATCGCCGACAGACCAGCGTTACCCGCTCCGGCATCGCCAATCGCAAAAGTCGCCACCGGAATTCCCTTCGGCATCTGCACGATGGAAAGCAGCGAATCCATTCCACTTAGCGCCCGCGACTTCACCGGAACACCAAGCACCGGTAGAATCGTCATTGAAGCGACCATTCCAGGAAGGTGCGCTGCTCCACCAGCTCCTGCAATAATGACTTTCAAACCACGTTCTTGAGCCGATTTAGAATATTCCACTAACAACTCAGGAGTGCGGTGCGCACTCACCACCCGGGCTTCGAAGGGGACCCCAAATCGCTCCAAAACCTCGACGGCTTTTTCCATGGTTGGCCAATCGGAATCACTTCCCATGACCACACCCACCAAAGGCTGCTCTGTCTCGCTCACAAAAAGAGTATCTAACGGACCAGCTGGCCTTGGCAAGGCTCATGGTTTCTCGATCGAAATCAATTCAACCTCGAAAGTCAGGGTCGCCCCGGCAGGAATGGCACTTCCAGCCCCAGAATCTCCATAAGCAAGATTAGATTAGACGGAATAACAAAACGATACACCGCCCCCGGCTTCATTAAACTGAAGTCCTTCCGTCCACCCCTTAATCACCTGATTAAGAGCAAAAACTGTGGGTTGCCCCCTCTCGCGGGAGCTGTCAAAGATCGTTCCATCAGCAAGAGCGCCTAAATAATGCACTTTCACTCTAGAGGCCAGCCCCGGACTACCACCTGCACCCTCATTTAAAATCTTATATCGTAGCCCTGATTCTATCGTAATCACTTGGGGTTTATCCCTCAAAACCCTCTTCGAAGCTGTATCTATACTGACCTCCTTATTCTCGCCATTACTGAAGAATGAACCGCGAACAGCCTGCTCGGATTTAGCTTTCTCTAACTTCTACTGATCATCCGCTGACTCATCATCAGATCTAAAAACCCCCAAAAGCACCACTCCAACCAGCACTGCACTTGGGACAGCTTGGCGCAATTTCACCCGTAGAAGTCAAGCGGCCTCCATTTTCAAAGCAATGAAGATCGTTAACCTTAAATTTTCCGTGGCCTCCTTTCTCCCTCCGGCCTAAAACCCCGGTATGGACTCTCTGTTTACACCCGAAGACTCGGCATCAAACGAGATGGAGTCCAATTCCAGCGAACCCCTAGCCGCGCGTATGCGGCCGCACTCGCTTTCTGAGATCGCCGGTCAAAAACACATTTTAGCCGAAGGGAAACTCCTCCGCCGGGCCATCGAGGCTGATCGCTTCACGTCCCTCATATTTTATGGCCCTCCGGGCACTGGCAAAACCACTCTAGCCAGTGTCATCGCCAGATCCACCGGATCGCGATTTGAATCGCTTAATGGTGTCGAATCCAACGTTGCTGAGATTCGAGCCAAGATCGAAGCCGCTCGCACCTACCAGACACTCCGAGATCAAACCACCGTTTTATTTATCGATGAAATCCACCGTTTTAACAAAGCGCAGCAAGACTCTCTTCTTCCCCACCTCGAACGCGGCACCGTGCGTTTCATCGGCGCAACAACCCACAATCCCTACTTTTACGTCAACTCACCTTTAGTCTCCCGATCCCAGATTTTTCAACTCGAACCCGTCGCCACTGACGACCTCATTCCACTTCTCGAACGCGCACTCAACGACCAAGAAAGAGGCTTTGGTAAGATGAAAATCGATGCCCACTCTAATGCCCTCCGTCACCTTGCCGAAAAAGCTGACGGTGATGCCCGCAAAGCACTCACCGCTCTTGAGCTCGCGGTTCTCACCACCCCTCCTGACAATGGGACCATCATTATCGACCTCGCAATCGCCGAGGAATCTATTCAGAAAAAAGCCGTTCTTTACGATTCCGACGGAGACCAACATTACGATACAATCTCAGCCTTCATCAAATCAATCCGCGGTTCTGATCCCGATGCCGCCCTTTACTGGCTCTCCAAAATGCTCCATGCCGGCGAAGATCCTCGGTTTATCGCCCGCCGACTCGTGATCTCGGCCTCCGAAGACATCGGCCTTGCAGACTCCTCTGCCCTACAGCTCGCAATCTCCGCCCAACAGGCCTTAGAGTTCGTAGGAATGCCCGAAGGACGTATTCCTCTAGCCCACGCTACCGTCCACCTCGCCACCGCACCAAAGTCGAACTCCGCTTACAAAGCACTTGGAGCCGCCCAAGCCGATATTGAAAAAGGAATGACACTAAAAGTTCCAGAGCACCTCCGCACTCGCTTTCGAAAGCAACTCGCTGAAGAATCTGGAGCCGATAAAGCAGCCATGCAGTATCTCTACTCACACGACTACGAAGGCAACTTCACCCCCCAAGCTTACCTTCCGGAAGGTCGTACCTATTACGAGCCAACGATCAACGGGATGGAGAAGCGAATCAAAGACCGTTTGGATTTCTGGCGAAGCCAATTCGAAGAAAAATAGCCACTAGTCACGCTCCAACTCGCGCTGAAGATTCTCCATCATTCGACGCATCAACCCTAATTCATGGCGCATCCGATCACGGCGAACACCTTGCTGGCCCTGTTGATCAAGAAGCATATTATCCTCCTCGCGTGCAAAGGGCGCGGGAGGATTCTTGAGAGCATCTATGATATCGTCACCCGGCAAAATCAGGGTGCTAATACGCCCGGCACGCGCGATCACCATCCCGATAATTCTCCCGTCTAAATCCACGATCGGAAGCCCTACATCCTCGACCTCAAGCTCCATATCTGATTGGATCACATTCCCAAAACCACCCCGAACGCGGCTTTGCCCACCGCTCATCTGATCCATTTTTTCAAGTCGTTGAGAAACGCCTTCAAGAATTTCACGCCCTTTCAAGGTCGGTCTTACTTGGAGGATTTCTTCATTCCTCAGCAACTCAATCTTAGGCTGTTCTCCATTCTTCAATCGCCTTAGTTTTGTCGATAATTCATAGAATCCTTTCACCTCCTGCCCCGCAATTTTTACGATGATGTCGCTCTGACGAATTCCTACCTCAGCCGCAGCGGAGCCTTCGACCACATTCTTCACTCTTACTCCTTTGCCAGTCTCAAGCGTATCCATTTCAATCCCAAGAAAACCCTGGTCAGTCGATTTTAGGCTACGCTCGCGCACACTAAGAACCCCCATTGCCTGAGCTTCGCCGTCGGGCCGAATGGCTGAAAGAAAAGCTCCCTCTGAGAGATCTTCAGCATCCGCCCATTCAACAGTCGGCGCCTCGAGTCCCGGCACCTCTAGCACGGCAAGATCATGATCAGCATAAACACCCGAGATTCCGGCATTCAGAGCAACCTGCTCACGATTTGCAGTATACAATCCCCGCTTTTGCCTGAGCTCACTGGCCTTCGTCAGCAATCTCCCCCCTCCTAGTGAAATTCCATATGAGATGCGCTTTCCACCTGAATAAATTGGATAAACTACATCTTTAGCGCTAGTGCCCGTGGCACGAAGCGCCACAAAAATCTGCCGTGCTTGTGCATCAGTCACTTCTTGAGGATTCGAAAGCCCCAATTGGGCAATGAGACTTGAGGTAGTCAGAAAACTTAAAAACAAAAAAACCTTCATAATCATCTATCGACGTTCGTTGAGGTGGATATCACCGAGACGGGCAAGTTTGACCGTTTTCGTGAGTTTGGAGTCTCCCCGACTAAAATTCACCTCTACTTCCTCACCAGGAAGGAGATCCACGAAGATCTCTGAGAGTTTTTGAACCTCACTAGTAGTTTCCCCGTTGATCGAAATCACCAAGTCTCCTGTAAGGAATCCTGCAGAGAATGCTGGACCGCTACGGGGAACCTCATCCACAACGAGCCCCAAATCAGTCTTCCGTAAATTGAGTCCGAGCACAGGACGGTTAGGATCCCTTCGATCACCACCAAGGACGCCCCACAACTTTCCGGCGACCATGTTATCCCATGAACGCTTAAAACCCGAAAGACCCGCATGGTTATTTACCCTACGATCCGGGGCAATATGCGAATGAATTCCCACCACACGCCCATTGAGGTCGAAAAGCGGACCACCACTATCACCACCGATCAAAGTGCAATCAGTTGTGACAAAGTCTAGGTTACCCTTTTTCATCACCCTTCCGAATCGAACCGGAGGCCGTCGGGTAGGGTCATACCCCTTAGGGTGGCCCATCGCTACCACGAAATCGCCGACTTCAAGTGACTTGGACTCTCCAACCTCAGCGAAAGGCCATGGACCTGGGCCAATCAGCTTGGCCATGGCCGCATCACGTGTGAAATTAGCTCCTAACACTCTCGCTCTCTCTTGGCGTCCATCAGGAAAAATTACTGTCATTTCTTTGCTCCGCTCGATCACGTGGGCTGCCGTAAGAATCAACCCATCACTAGAAATAATCACCCCGCTTCCCGAGGCTCCAATTGTTGGCGAAACAAGAGAAACCGTCGTTTCCGTTTTCTCAAGAACGACCCTTTGCACTTGGGCTTGCAGCTTCTTTAGGTCTCCGAGCCCCCCCACTATCGGCCCAGCAGGAAGCATTACCGCTGGCACAAGAATTAAAAATGAGACAAAAATTTTCACCATGGTCCTTAAAACTGAACCGACGACGGAGGTTCCTCTTGTTTTGAAAACTTTCAAGAAATTGAAGACCCTGAATTATTGACGTTCATTACGGACAAATGAGATCTTGGCCTTCGCTCACGGGCGCGTAAGGTCTGCCCGTAATAAGATGCCCCCAAGAAAAAAGGCCCTAAGAAAGGCTGTCCGAAACAAATCAGCTAAGAAAAAGGCTCCAAAGTTTAACTTTAAAGCCCATGACTTTTTTTTGGCTCCTTTCCGTATCATTCTACACCTCACCTCTAGATTTTCTTTTTGGTTAAAGTGGCCATCTCGAATCGGCCTATCATTAGCTTTTATTGGAAGTGTTTTCGGCACCTGTATCTCTCTCGTATACTACACAATTGCATCCACCTACGACCTCGAAGACGTGGTTCAAATGCCTGCTCGAACTGAAATCAAAGATCGCGAAGGGCATATTCTTAAAAACTCAGCTGGACAAGAAATCGGTTTTCTCCACGGCAAGAATCGGAGGATCATTAGCTATTCAGACGTTCCCTCTCACTTTGTCGACGCTCTCATTGCGCAAGAGGACAAGCGCTTTCGCAGCCATGGTGCGGTTGATCTTCGTTCGATGGCGCGCGTTGCGTGGCGTGCCCTAACCCGTGGAAAACTTGAAGGGGGTGGAACACTTAGCATGCAACTCGCTCGCAATAGCTTTGCCTTAAAAAAACAAAACGAAGGGATTGTAGGAGGAATTCATCGAAAGATTCTCGAGACTTTCATTGCGGTTCGAATCGAATCCGATTTCGAAAAAAATGAGATCCTTGAACACTATATGAACCGAATTTTTTGGGGTGGGTCGCTCCGAGGGGTTGAAGTAGCCGCCCACACTTACTTCAACAAATCAGCCAAGGAACTAACGCTAGAACAATCTGCCCTTTTGGTTGGCATCATCCGCGCCCCCAATAAATTTTCTCCCTTCCGCCATCTTGAAAAAGCCAAACTTCAACGAGATTGGGTTCTCGAAAAAATGGTTGAGAACGATGCTATCACTGAGGATGAAGCTGATGCCGCTCGCAAACAAGAACTCAAAGTTTCTTCACCAAACAATCTTCGCGAAGGAAGCTACGCGCTCGATGCCATTCGCCGTGATTTAAAAAGAATCCTCGAGGAAGAGAACATCCTTGATGGTGGACTAATCATCGAAACCACGATCGATCCAAATATTCAGGAGCTAGCCGAACGCTCGATGGAAAAACGCTTAGCTCAAGTTGAACAAAGACGGGGCTTTCCCCATCAAAAAAGATCCCAGTGGAATGGCCGGGGCGCCCCGAATTACCTTCAAGGTGCAACCGTGGTTATTGATAACGAAACCGGGGGAGTTCTAGCAATCGTGGGCGGGCGAAATGCAAATGAATCGCAGTTCAACCGTGCCCTCCAATCCGAACGGCAGATCGGGTCCGTCTTCAAACCCTTTATGTTCCTCGCGGCTTTCAACCAAGGTGTAAAACCTTATGACACCATAAGCGATGCCCCCATTAGGCCAGGCGAACTTCGGGGCGCCAATCCAAATTGGAACCCCGCAAATTCCGATGGAAAATATTACTTGGAGATACCCGTCAGAAGATCGCTTGTTGAATCGCGTAACACTTCGGCGATTCGAGTGGCTGCAAAAGCCGGGATGGAGAATATTGTCACGGTGGCTCGATCATCCGGCTTCAACGTAAGCAACATCCCACTGGTCCCCTCTTCCTTTTTGGGATCTTGGGGTGCTTCAGCAGAGGCCGTAGCGAGCGCATACACCATCTTTCCAAATGGTGGTACCAGATTTCGCCCTTACTATATTCAGACCATCAAAGATCGTTCCGGTGAGATCATTTGGAGAAATGGCCCCATCGCATATCAAGCTGCTGATGAGAAATCGGCCTGGGAAGTTTCCCGTATTCTTGAGGATGTAAACAAAAACGGAACCGGCAAAGCGATCCGTTCGACTTATGGTTTCCGAGCTCCATCCGGAGGTAAAACTGGAACAACTAATGGCCCTACCGATGGTTGGTATACAGGCTACACTTCAGCTTTAACCTGCGCTGTCTGGGTGGGAATGGATGATGGAAAAACAATTCTCAAAGGAAGCTCAGGAGCTAGCCTCGCATTGCCAATTTGGGTCGATATCATGAAAGGATCCGACCGGCTCCCAAACATCAAGAATGGACCCATTGCCCCAGCACGTGATTTAGTTGTGGAACCAGTCGACGATGAAGTCCCCCGGGCCATCCCAGTCAACGACGACGAAATCCCCCTCGCCATCCCAGCCCAATAATCTAATTCTCCGGGAAAATCTTACCCATTGCCCCTCCAGCGCCATGCCGAGTTAGAATTGGCCTCAATACATCACGATAATCTGTGACTACCGGGACATCTCCAGGGCCGACTAGGATACCAGTTTCGATGACAGGCATTTCTCCAAGAACATTTCCGCGCTCAATCCCGCCCATCACCAACATAGATCCACCGCGGCCGTGATCGGTCCCAAAAGAAGAATTCTCAGCGACCCGGCGACCAAACTCTGTCATTACGACTACGGTCACCCCATTCATTAGCTTGCCGAGGTCACGATGAAATGCCGCCAGCCCCTCCGACAAACGTGTCATCAAGGGAGAAATCAACGTGCTTTGGGCAAAATGAGAATCCCATCCATTAAGATCAATCGAAACCGCCTCAAGTCCAACCCGGGCTCTGATCAAACGGGCGGTTTGGCGCAGGCCATTAGCGAATGAATCATCGCGATACTCCGCCCCATTCTCAGGGGGGAGATCTTCACGTCGTAATCTCTCAACTCGGCCCAAAGCTTCCAAGGTGTCCCGGGCCGCAGGTCCCAAAATATTCTCCTTAGCGCCATAAAGAGCGCCCAGCTCAGTCTGCAAAGACTCCGTTGGTCCAGATCCACTTCCCAACGAAAAAGTATCAAGTGATTCCATTACAGTTGCTGCCGGAGCACCACGCAACACCTCGGGCATTGACTTACCAAGCGCTACAGCCGAAAGCGCACTCGGGGGTCTTCCTTTTCGGTATCGTAGAAATCGACCCAACCATCCGCCAGCTAATTGACCCCCATGTTCCATAAGATCCTGAGCATAGAAATGGGAGCGAGTCTCATCATTTGATCCCACCCCCGGAGCAACAGTAAGTCCACCCTCCCTATAAACATTATAAAGGCCTGAGAAAGCCGGATTTAATCCGCAATTAACGTCACCGAGTTTCAAAATATCTTTTTCTGCAACAGCCAACGTCGGTCTGACCTTGTAATAATCGCTGTTACCAACCGGTGGAACCAAAGTCAAACCGTCAGCACCACCCCGAAGAAAAACGACAACGAGAGTGGATTGTTCGTCTCCGTTGCCTGAAATAATTCCGCTGCCTTTCATCTCCACTGAAATCCAGGTGAGGCCATCAAAAGCGCCAGCGGCTCACCACTTCGCTCGATTGCTGCTTGTTCTTCAACCGATGGATTCCGACCCAATAACGATGCTGCTAAACCATCTACTCCACCCGCCTTTTCGATCAAAATTTTTTCTTCAACTTTGATATTTTCACTTACCTCATTCCGAGCCAAAGCAATCGCAAAGTGCCATCTCCAGAGCAAGGTCCCAGTCCATGGCGAAGCAACATCAGGGTATCCATCTGGTGTGGGGTATTGGAATGGAGCATGCCCCATTCGTATCAAATAATCTACCACGTCTATTTCGGACGAAACCCTTGCTCGCACACCCCGCAGAGCCGAAACAATAAACTCGAAGGGCCGTTTCAGCTTTTGGGTTCGAGGCCCTTGCAAAAACTCTTGAGTCGCGAACACCGCCCGCAGAGTCGCCTTAATATCTCCTTTGCTAGATAAAAACGTTCTAGCCACTTCATTGACCGAAGCCTCAGAGGGCTCATCAGCAATAAAGCGAATACAAAGTTTCCTCCCAAGAAATCGAGCGGTTGAGGGATGTCTACCAAGAATCTCCAAAATATCATCGAGATCCTTCTTACCACCCCCCGAAGCAATTTCATTCCCAAGAACTACCTTTACTCCGTCATCATGAGCATCGGCATGGAACTCAACCTTCCCTTTAAAAAATCGATCTTTCCCTCTCACAGTCCATCCACTCAAGCATCTTGCGACTTCCATGACATCCTTCTGCGTGTATCCCCCACCGACGCCCAGCGTGTGAAGCTCCAACAACTCACGCGCATAATTCTCATTTGGCTTCTCACTCTCCCCAGACTTTCGGTTCTCGCGCCCATCGAGATACCAAAGCATGGCAGGACTGAGCGCAGAAGCTTTCAGCAGAGCCGAAAAATCGCCCATCGCATGCTTTCG